>ERZ802822.453-NODE-453-length-29057-cov-6.739268_pt1 | contig 29057 bp, 24 predicted proteins | sample MGYA00345649_ERZ802822 | MGnify/ENA primary metagenome ERZ802822 (study PRJEB30503, sample SAMEA104212359) | marine metagenome | biome: Westerlies Biome; feature: [SRF] surface water layer (ENVO:00010504) within the epipelagic zone...; material: water...
TGTCTGGAAGATATTCGGCGACCGCCCAGAGGCGGCGCTCAGGTCGATACGCGATGAAGGGCTGAGCAAAGCGCAGGTTCTTGAACGGTATAACGCTGTTGTCGGGGTGGCCGATGTCAGCTTGTCGGTCAATCGTGGGGAAATTTTTTGCATTATGGGATTGTCTGGCAGCGGGAAGTCGACGCTTGTGCGGCATTTCAATCGCTTGCTTGAGCCGACTGCCGGACAAATTTTGATCGAGGGCACCGATGTAATGGGGCTTGAAACAAAAGAACTGCAACATTTTCGCAACCGCAAGATTGGTATGGTCTTTCAGAATTTTGCCCTGATGCCAAACCGGTCGGTTCTGGATAATGTCGCAATGCCGCTGGAAATTCGTCAGGTCAGTAAAAATGATCGTATGCGTCAGGCAGCGGCCATTCTCGATATTGTTGAATTGGGGGCTTGGGGGGCAAAGTTTGCCCATGAGTTGTCTGGCGGTATGCAGCAACGTGTTGGCTTGGCCCGAGCCTTGGCCGCTAACCCTGATGTTTTGCTGATGGATGAGCCCTTTAGCGCGCTCGACCCTTTGATCCGCAGGCAATTGCAGGATGAATTTATCCGTCTGTCGCAGATTTTGAAAAAAACTACGGTGTTTATAACTCATGATCTGGATGAAGCTGTCCGGATCGGTGATCGTATCGCGATTATGCGCGACGGGCGGCTGGTTCAGACCGGTACGGCCGAAGATATTGTGATGAACCCTGCCGACGATTATGTGGCGGTATTCGTCGCGGGTATATCGCGTCTCAAGGTTGTGCATGCCAATGCGGTGATGCAGCCGATTGATGCCTATACCAAATGCGGTGGAACGGTTGGTTCCGATGCGCCACGCGTCAAGGCAAGTGAGACGCTCAGCGCCCTTATCGATCTGGCGATTGACCACGATAGCGCCATCCTCATTGAGGAAAATGGCCGGGAAGTCGGTGTCGTCACCCGTGCCGATATTCTTCGAACCGTTGTTGAGGGGACGGAAATGTCATGAGTGAAATCGCGCAAAATCCGCTTGAAGCCACGGATACGCAGGCTGCTCTGGCGTATGCTGCAGATCGACGCAAGAATGTCAGAGTTTTTGTAAGGACCAATGGCGAGTATTACATCCGCCAGTTCGACCGGATTGGCGCAAGCGCAAAATTCACTGCCACGTTCAATCCTATGGCGGGACTTTTTGGCCCAATTTGGTTTGGGGCTCGTGGATTGTGGTCATGGGCACTGCCGTTTTTGGTCATTGAGATGCTGGCGATTGTGCAGATTGCACGCGGAATGTTTGGTGACCTTGCGGCGGATGCCTTTGCGCGCATCGCCTCGATTGAGGGCACGCTGGAACTGCGCCGCCAGCAACTGGCCGCAGCGATTGAAACCGGATCGGTGAAAATTGATGTTTACCGGCGCACTGTCGATGCGCTTGAGGACGCCATTGGCGGAATTCGCGACGAGGCAATCGTCTTGTCCGAGCAGGGCATCTGGATCGCATTGACCGGTTTGATCATATTAGTGATCGTCAAGGCAGTGCAATCAACGGTGGCCAATTGGGCCCTAGAGGCACGGTTTTCGGATTGGCTGTCCAATCGCAGCCTGCGCTCGGGTCTGCCGGTATCGCATGTGGTTTTCAGCGCGACATTCATGGTACTGATCGTCATCGCAGCCGTTTTACACTATAGCCTTCCTGGTCGCTTCAGCGTCTTAAGCGATTTCCCGACTGACCCGGATTATCGGTTGAACAGCATTGCCTGGGTTGAGGCGTTCTTTGCGTTTTGTGTTGCCAATGGGGAAGTGGTGTTTGATTTCGTCACCTATGGTATCCGGATGATCCTTGATGCACTGGAACTGGTGTTTGTAAAGACCCCGTGGATCGTAATCGCCAGCCTTATCGTGCTATTGACATGGTTAACGGCGGGCATTCGTACTGCGATCTGGTCAACCAGTTTTCTGGCCTACATGGGGTTGTTAGGGTTCTGGGAAAAGGCGATGACCACGTTGGCGCTGTTGGGAACAGCGGCCTGCCTGTCTATTCTTATTGGTATTCCACTGGGTATGTTTTGCGCCCGTCGCCCGCGGTTTTATTATTTTATTCAACCTATTATGGATTTCATGCAGACAATGCCCGCCTTTGTTTTTATGATACCGGTGATTGCCTTCTTTGGCACGGGCAAGCCCGCCGCGGTTGTCACGACGATGATTTTTGGCGGGACACCTGTTGTCCGGCTGACGGTGCTGGGCCTGCGCGGCGTGCCAGACAGCGTCCGTGAGGCGGCGATTTCGTTTGGTGCCAATAAGTGGTATCTGTTGACCCGCGTAGACCTGCCGCTTGCCAGCCCCTCAATCCGCGCTGGAATCAATCAAACGATCATGTTGTCTTTGGCGATGGTTGTTGTCGCCTCACTTATTGGCGCCAAGGGTTTAGGGGAAGACGTCTTGGAAGCCTTGCAATATGCCAATGTTGGTCAGGGCATTCTGGCGGGCTTTGCGATTTTGTTTTGTGCGATGATCCTAGATCGCATCGTGCAGGGAGAGAGAAAATAGGTCTATGTCTTGGCGGGCGGGTCACGGGGCAACGTGTCAGATACCAGCAGCAAGGATAAGGGCCACGAAGCTAACAGGGCGACAAGCGGCTGATTGGCTTTTTAGTCGTCAACTCCGGCAGAGACGATCGCATTGAGTTGAAACACGAGGGTTAAGGCAGATACGGCAAGAGCTTCGAAGGCGGCAGTTTTGTTTGTTTCTAAATCCCCTTTGAAGCGCGCCTTCTGAGCAAGGTGGAGATCAACCTGTTCATCGGGCAACATGCGTGCAAAACAAGCGCATAAAAGCTGTGCCTCTCTTGGGTCTACCCCTTGCATATTTTTCAGCTTCCTCATCAAAAACTCGGCTAACGCCACTCTGGCTTCGTCTATCTCTGATTGCGCCGTACCGTTTTTGGTGAACAGCGTAGCGCTTCCGTGGGGCAGGTTATGCCCTTCAAAACGTGTCCAATCCATATTCTGGTTCGTATCTTTGGTCATCGGGTCATTCCAGTCTTACTCGGCTCACAGCCGGCGTTATAAAGAACCCGGAGCATAAATCCAACAAGCACAGTTTTTATTAAGCGCTAAACTTGGTCGGACTTGCAATAAATTTTTGTTCAAGGCTGCGACTAGGCTCTGAGCCCATTTGGGATGGTCTTCTTGCCAGATCAAAGTGGGTTCAATATCGTGCCAGTCTATCGTGCGACCCAAAGGGATTTCGACAGGTTTTATTTTGGTGTGAGTGATCGGAACGCCCGCGTTGCAGGCTTTACTAAACCCAGTTTCAAACTGACTTGGTACTGGCCTGCTGCACTGTTACACGTTATTGGTGCCTGAATGGTATTGGAACCCTTTAAAAGGGGCAAATATATTTTCTGCCGGTGCAGGTCCTGAGGTTTTGCAACACCCGAGAGCGCGGGGATATCGCGAACAATGTGACCGGGCCTTGCACGGCCTCGAACACCGCTTGTCAGAAGCACTTTTTACAATGGTGTTGCATCTTGGAACCCAGAGTCTGACGCGATCATATCAAAACAGATTAATTCTGAGGCGGGGTTTTTACCCGATTAACCATATTGATACCGAACAGCTCAGCCCTGCCAGCTTGACGCAGGTCTTTGAAAAATATGATAATTAAGTTTGTGCCTCGGCTATTTTTCTTTGGGATCAAAAGCAAGAAAAAACTGATGGGCGCAATAAATTCCAATACCCGCCGCAAGGACGGCCCATTCGATATTATCTGCTGTGAGTTCAAGCAAGGCCCAACCGAAGCAGAGTCCAACAACCGCAACGCGTCGCCAAACCGGAATGAAAAATGGGATTTGAACATCAATTAGTTTTCGGCGCATGGAAAAGGCCCTGTCGTGTGTAAAATTACGGTTTCTGAGGCGACCGCCCGATATTGACCCCGGCAGTCGCCATGCAGCGCTTAGTTGAGATATTAGCCGTCCTCACCAACGCGTACAAGAAGGCCTTCAGATGTTGAAGGCCAGTAATCCAGCGTTAGGTTTTGTTGGAAACGGACCGTATATTGGCCTTCCATGTGGGCGGACGCCCCCTATGGATGCACAGTCTAGAGGGCCTCTTGACGCGTGGTAGTCCGAAACTGGTTCGCTGAGGACACGCAGCGTATTTGCAGGGGAAAATGGTGTCAAATCCACTTTGCGCTGCGACAGGCTTCGTCTTTTGGACACGCACGCCTCGCACGGTGTCGGTTGCAACTTGCAAAAAGATGACCCCGTTCGGTATCTTTTTTGCTAATATCTCGAGCAACCGCGTTCGTATCTTCGCCAAGATGAGTGATTTATTGAATTAGAGTTACTGTAAATTTTCGAAAAAAGTTTTGCGTCATCATAAGACAGGTTATTTAGTTACTATCCAGTTTATCCGGCTGGTTTTAATTTCATTGAAAACAGCTAAAGTCAGATGCCTAATTTTCAATATTAACTTTGGTTGCCTGCGGGGGCGTCAGCAACCATGGATTTATGTCGCAGTAAACAGGAAATCAACTTGCACCATTGTGTATTTTTGTTACTATTTACGTATGAGATTATATGGTCCGAAGATAGGATGGGTGGCAGCCGTTTTGCTCTTGAATGCAAACGCGGCATTTGCTTTGCCTGACTGTCCTAAAACAGATTTCCCGCATAACTGTTTTGATAAATATACTTGGGATGACGGCACTAAATATGTTGGCGACTGGCAGGATGCAACGTTTAACGGTCAGGGAACTTTAACCTATTCCAATGGGGATCGGTATGTTGGCGAATGGCGGAACGGAAAAAAACATGGCAAAGGGTCTTATACCTATGCCAATGGTACCAAATGTTTTGGCGAATATAAGAATGATCTTCTGAACGGTAAGGCCAGATGTACCTTTGCGGATGGGGACGTCTTGGAAGGTATTTGGAAGAACCATAAGTTTACGGGAAAATAGGCGTCAACTTAAGGTGGCTGATAAATATACAGCGTTTAAAGGGCTAGGCAGCCCATTCAAAGATGATCCATTCCATTGACTATTTTGCGTCTACCAAACCAGTTTGGGCAGTGGCGATTGTTCGTATTATTCAAGTTAACAGCCCAAAAAACATCGTGGGTGTTAAAAATTATCGACTTAGGGTCGTTCTTTAACTTGAAAACAGAATTCATTGTTTTTTTCTCCCTGTTGAACTGGATGGGTAGTGATACCCATCTTTTTTTATTGCCAGAATGTTGACTGAGGCCGCGACTTATGGCCGGTGTTGGGGCCGGTAAAAGCGGTGTCGTCAGGGTGGCGGATGGGTTCCGGCCCAATCGGATGTATGAAAATTGCGAAGTATCGAAAGAGCGCTAGGATGAATTTTGTGATGCGCCGGGACCTGTTTGCGGTACTCTGTCGCGATTTTGCATCCCAAAGCGCTTAGCTTATCCATAACTACAAGGTAATCTGAGGAGGTGACCATCCGGGTAAAGCCATTCGGGCGGTGTAATCAGGTTGCTCACTTTGTTTGAAACCTCTCGAGAGTGCGCTTTTGTAAGACCGTTTGTCTTGACGGGAAACGTCTGTCGCTTAATGGTTACGGGCAAGCATACACAGGTAAATTATGCGCGAGACTGACCTTTATGATCCGATAAAAGCCTTTCTGATCCGACAGGGATATACGGTGAAGGCCGAAGTTGGTTCGGTGGATATTGTTGCACTTCGGGATGACGATCCCCCGCTCATTGTTGAGCTGAAAACCGGGTTTTCATTGAGCCTGTTTCATCAGTGTATTGATCGCCAATCGGTCACAGATATTGTATATTTTGCTGTACCGCACCAAGCGGGCAAGCGGTTTCAAAAAGCCCTGCGCGCCAACAAGACCCTAGCGCGTCGTTTGGGGCTTGGCGTTCTCACGGTGCATGCCAGCGACGGCTTGGTTGAAGTACACCAAGATCCCGGTCCTTACCGGCCGCGCAAATCTGTCCAACAGCAGGGCAGATTGCTGCGTGCATTCGCGCGGTTGGAGGGTGATCCGAACAAAGGCGGGGCGACCCGCCACGGGCTTGTGACTGGATATCGTCAGGACGCGATTAAATGTGCCACCTATTTGGTTAATGCGGGCGCTGAAAAAGGCGCTTTGGTGGCAAAGGCGACCGGGGTTAAGGCTGCAACGGCGATTATGCGCGACAATCATTATGGCTGGTTTGTAAAGGTCGAGACCGGCGTCTATGGGTTGACAGATGCGGGGCGGAAAGGCTTGGCAGACTGGCAGAACGCCTTGGGCTGACCATCTAGGATGCGACCTTCAACGCAGTCATCACCGCGTTATCTTCACTAAAAGGCTCCTTGCAAATTTAAAGTTTTGACGGTTCCCGCCCGACGGTGCGATGCACGGTTCCGCTAGATTGATCGCCTTGATAGATGCCAAAATTCCCTTGGCTGGCTTCGTGCGCATATCGCGCCAGCATCGACCGCTCTGCGGTATCCGTAATTCGGTCGAGCGGCAGTTTTGAGATCTTAAAATAGCCATAACCTTTGGGCGCATCGCCAGTCACGCTACCATGATAGAAAATGCCGTGCAGGCCGGTTTCATTCTCTTGATAGACGCTATACAGAACGCTTAAGTCTGCTTCCAACCCTGCGGCTGCGAGCCCTGCGACAAGCGCAATCAGTCTGCTGTCGTCTGTCGGGGCCAGCGGCACAGAGCAACTGCCATCACCGGCTATTTTTAGTAAAACTTCATCGTCACGCGACAGAACCCCGCCAAGCTTTACGGTGCCGGATTTGGCCACTGCCGAAATCAGCGGTTGATCCAACCCAACTGAGAAATAATTGCCTTTAAAATAACCCAACGGCGCGCCCTGCTGGCTTTGCATATCCAGCACACGGCCGATCAGGATAACATGATCACCCCCGTCGACAAGATTTTCGCGCTGGCAGATGAAATTGGCAAGAGCATCGCGCAATACAGGCATTTCAGCGGTACCATTGGACCATCGCCCTAGATCAAACTTATTGGCAGCTTGCGAGGCGAAGATCTGCGAAATATCGCGCTGGGCGTCACTTAATACGTTGACCGAAAAACACGCTGATGCACGGAAAACTTCATAGCTTAGCGCTGTTTTTGCAATACAGATCAACACCAGAGGCGGATCCAGTGAAACTGAAGTGAATGAATTTGCGGTAAAGCCCCGCCGCGTTCCGTCCGCTTGACGTGTGGCCACCACTGTGATCCCTGTGGCAAAGCTGCCAAAGGCCTCGCGCAGGGCTTTTTTGTCTTGATCTGACATGGATGGGGGGGGCGCCGGCGTCAAATAGCGGTCATTGTCGGCGCCGAGTTTGGGCGGCGAGGCGGGAGTTGGAAGTGGGGCTGCTCCAAATCTCAGTGGATTTGAGGCCACGCGCCAAGGTCTGTCCGGATTGTCGGGATTGGCAATGGTGCTCAGCATATTGCGCGCGGCGACATGGGGATCTTTGATCATGTCTTGGACTGTTTGCAGCGGGCCATACGGGATCAGGCCACCAAGTTTTTGCGTTAATTCTGCCTTGGTATACTGGGCCGTCCATGCCCCGACCAGCGTGTTGAGCACTTGGCGATTTTTGGCTCGGGCAGCGCGTGTGGAAAATCGGGTATCGCGCACCAGAGCGTCGCCTTGCATGACACCGGCCAGGACACGCCAAAAGGCGTCATCAACAATGCCCAGAGCCACAGCGCCGTCTTGGGCGCCGAATAACCCGAAAGGGGCCAAAAACGGATGTTCGTTGCCTTCAGGTCCGGGGACAGTGCCGGTAAAGTCGTTGAGATAGACTGCCCGTTCGCACAGGCTGATCATTGCGTCATACATGGCAACATCGACAAATTGGCCTGCGCCGGTGGCATCCGCATGGCGCAGTGCCGCCATAAGGCCAAAGGCCATGATCATGCCTGAAAAAATATCTCCGACCCCCGGGCCCACCTTGGTTGGGCTCGCAGCGTCTGGTCCGGTGATCGCCATAATGCCGCCCATCGCTTGGGCCACAACGTCATAGCAAGGCCAATCGGCATAGGGGCTTTGCCCAGAGCGGGGATCGCCAAAACCGCGAACCGCGCCATAAACCAAACGCGGGTTGAGCGTTGCGAGATATTCATACGACAGACCCAACCGCTCCATGACGCCGGGGCGAAAATTCTCGACCAAGACGTCGGCATCGCGTACCAAAGCGCAGAATGCGGCCTTGTCGTCGGGGTTTTTTAAATCAAGCGTCACGCTTTTCTTTGATCGGTTCAGACTGACGAAATACCCCGCCCACAGATGATCTGGATCATCGTCCCGAAACGGTCCGTTCGCCCGGCTTGTATCGCCGGTCCCGCTTTCAATTTTGATCACTTCCGCGCCGTGGTCGGCCAGCATCATTGTGCAATAGGGTCCCGATAGCATACGGCTGAGGTCAAGAACTCTGACGCCTTTTAAAATACCTGAAGTCTCAGTCATGTGGATTGCCCTGTGTGCGTTGTCCTGTTTCAGGCGTCCTTAGGTGTGCGCTCAGGAACCTTAGAATTGGCAATGTGACAGCCATCGGGTTTTCGGCCAGCGCCATGTGACGCAGTCCGGTTAAAATATGTACTTCGGCGTCGCTGATGTCATTTGCAATGGCCCGTGCCATATCCGGACCGTTGCCAAAATCTTCGTCGCCCGTGATGATGAGGGTTGGGCAGGTGATCGCAGGTGTCGGGCTGGTAATTTCATCGATGCCTGTTGCCAAAACTCTATAGATCGTGTGATAGATCTCTTGTTTATTGTCCAGCACCCAAGACCGCACAAGATCCATCAAATCTGGGTTTTTGTGGCGAAACGGTGCGGTAAACCATCGCTCCAATGCAGCCTCTACCGTGGCCGCTGATCCCTGCGCACGCGCCTGCGCCACGCGGTCAAGGATCGCGCGTTGTGCTGCAGCGCTGCGCTGATGCGGTGAATGTAGGATCACCAAGCCGTTAATCCGATGTGGTGCATCTTGGGCGAGCCGGCGCGCGATCATTCCCCCCAGAGAAAAGCCGATTATGATAGCGTTTTCGATCCCGAGATAATCCATAAGGATTTGTGTTTGATCAGCAAAAAGTTTCAATGACGGTGTTTCGGGTGGGGCTTGGCTCTTGCCGTGCCCAAAAAGGTCATAGCTCACCACCCGGTGATTTTGAGACAAATCTGCCACCTGCCATTGCCACACATCTTTATTCAAACCTAATCCATGGATCAGAATGATAGCAGGCGCGGTTTTTTCTCCAAACTCTGAAAAGACGGTGCCTTTGATCTGCCTGTCTGCCATTCAGCCTCCGCGAGAATTGTCTTTGTACAATAAGCTACAGACTAGACTCGGCAGAGCAAGCGTGTACACTTTATTTTCGCCATAGCGTGGCGAAAAATCGCATTTGTTTACGCAAGAACCGTCAAGAATGGGAATCGGTGTACCAAGCAGAAGGATCAAATTGATGGCAGAAATTCAGACCTATAAAATGTTGATAGATGGAGACTGGGTGTCTGCCTCGGACGGGGCCGTATTTGATAGTAAAAACCCGTCTACGGGTCAGGTTTGGAGCCGCGTCCCGGAAGCCACAGCGGCGGATGTCGACCGCGCAGTGCTGGCCGCCCACCGGGCGTTCAAAACCGGGCCGTGGGCCGCAATGTTGCCAAACCAGCGGGGACAAGTGCTGCGTAAACTGGCTGAATTACTAGCGGAAAAATCCGAACATTTGGGCCGTATTGAGAGCGTGGATACCGGTAAGATGCTGAAAGAAACCCGTTGGCAGGCCAAATATATTGCCGAATTTTTTCAGTTTTATGCCGGATGCGCGGATAAGATTGCTGGCGAGGTGCTGCCAATTGATAAGCCTGATATGTTTGTATTTACCGATCGAGAACCGCTTGGGGTTGTGGCGGCGGTGGTGCCCTGGAATTCCCAGCTGTTTTTGGTGGCGGTTAAAATTGGTCCGGCTTTGGCGGCAGGCAATACGGTGGTGTTAAAAGCCTCCGAGCACGCCTCGGCGGCCCTATTGGAATTTGGCACTCTCATCGAGCAGGCGGGCTTTCCGCCCGGTGTTGTGAACATTGTCACTGGGCATGGTGACCCTTGTGGCAAGGTGCTGACCAGTCATCCGAAAGTTGCGCGGATTTCATTTACCGGCGGGCCGGGTGTGGTCAAACATGTGCTGTATAATTCGGCGGAAAACTTTGCTGAGGTTTCTTTGGAGCTGGGTGGTAAATCACCATTTATCGTGTTTGACGATGCCAATATCGAAAGTGCCGTGAACGGATCGATTGCAGGAATTTTTGGCGCAACCGGGCAAAGCTGTGTGGCGGGCTCGCGGTTGTATTTACATGAGGACATTGCCGACGAATTTCTTGAGCGTATGGTTGCTTTGGCAAAGAACATTCAAATTGGCGACCCATTGGATGATGACACGCAGATGGGACCATTATGCACTTTGGGACAGATGGCGCGGGTCGAGTCTGAGGTTGCCAGAGCACAGGCACAGGGTGGCACGGTCTTATGTGGTGGAAAACGTCCCGAGGGATTGGATGGCAATTATTACGAGCCTACGATTATTGACTGTCCGCGTCAGGATATGGATATTGTCGATACCGAAATGTTTGGCCCGGTCCTGAGCGTGTTGCGTTTTAAAACCGAAGCCGAGGTGATCGAACTGGCCAATGATACCGTGCACGGGCTGGCGGCCGGCGTTTTCACCCAAGATAGTGCGCGTTCACTACGGGTGGCACGAGCGATTGAGGCGGGTATTGTCTGGGTCAACACCTACCGCGTTGTCTCGCCGATTGCCGAATTTGGCGGCAATAAAGGGTCGGGCTATGGGCGAGAAAGCGGCTTTCAGGCGATGTATGACTATACACGGCCAAAAACGATTTGGATGAACACTTCATCAGAGCCGATGAGCAACCCGTTTGTAATGCGCTAAAGAGGTTAGATCATGAAATTTCAACTCGCTGTCAATCTTGAGCGCATGGACCCCGGCACCGATATGAACGCGGTGGCGCGTCATACGCTTGAGATGGTGCAAATGGCCGAACTTGGTGGTTTTAATATCGTCTGGGCGGCCGAACATCATGCGCTGGAAATGACAATCGCACCCAACCCTTTTCAAATTCTTACTTGGTGGGCGGGCGAGACCGACACTATTCGTCTGGGCACCGCGGTGGCAACGGCGGCCTATTGGCATCCGATCAATCTCGCCGGAGAGGCGGCTTTTCTGGATCTGATCTCGGGTGGCCGGCTGGAGTTTGGTATTGGTTCCGGGGCGTATCAACGTGAATTTGATCGCATGCATCCGGGGCTTAAACAATCAGACGGCTGGAAATATATGCAAGAGATGCTGCCGCTCGTAAGGGCCTTATGGCAGGGTGATGTGGCCCATGACGGAGCGTTTTGGCAATTTCCCAGCGCGACGTCCTGCCCCAAGCCGGTGCAGGCTGAGGTGCCGGTGTGGGTCGCGGCTCGGTCGCCGATTACCTTTGATTATGCGCTGCGCGAAAAATGCCATGTGATGAGCTGGCCCCTGACGCGGGGATTTTCGGAGGCTGAACTTTATAAACAGCAATTGGATGCGGCTGTTACAAAAGCCAATAACGGCTTTCGGCCAAACTTTGCAATGATGCGCCATGCGGCGGTCTATGAAAACGCCGCAGGCCGTGACGCGGCGATAGCTGCAATTCAATGCGTCCTGGGTCAGTTTGAAAACCTTTTCCGCAACCTCGGCGATGTCAAAAATGGGTTCCCGAAACAAATCCCTTTGACTGAGTTGCAGGGCCGTGAACAATATGACGCGGCAATGCTTGAGGAAAATCTGTTGTTTGGCTCTCCGGAAACGGTGATCCAAAAACTGCAAAAATATCAATCTCTGGGCGTGGATGAATTTATCTACTACGCGAGTCTCGGGCTGGGAATGGAGGCACAAAAACAGTCTTTACAGCTGTTTTGTGACGAGGTTATTCCGGCATTTCAATAAGGAAAGAAGATGTCAAACGATATCGAGGTTACCCGGAACGGCCACGTTCTGGAAGTGAAACTACAGCGCGGCAAGGTCAATGCGATCGATGTGCCGACCTCGCAAGCTCTGGCAGCGGCGTTTTGCGAATTGCGCGATGATCCCGAATTGCGCGTGGCGATCCTGACGGGCGGCGGCGATAAGATTTTTTCGGCGGGTTGGGATCTGAAAGCCCTCAACGCTGGCGAAATGCAACTGGATAATTGGTGGGAAACGGATGATTACGGTGAAGGCGGTTTTACCGGACTGACTGAAAACTGGCAGTTGAACAAGCCGGTCATTGCCGCGATCAACGGTCTGGCTATCGGTGGTGGATTTGAGATGGCGATGGGCTGTGATTTGTTGATTGCGGCCGATCACGCCGAATTTGGCCTGCCGGAAATGCCCTTGGGTATTGTCCCTGACGCCGGTGCCTTGCAGCGCCTACCCCGGCGGATTCCCCATAATATCGCGATGGAGATGTTCTTGCTGGGGCGCCGGATGACGGCCGCTGAGGCGGCGCATTATGGGTTGGTGAACAAAGTGGTGCCGAAACAGGATCTGATGTCGGCGGCGCGCGAATGGGCCGCCTCTATCGCTTGGTCGGCGCCTTTGGCGATGCAAACCGTCAAAGAAGTGCAGCGGGAAATTGAATGCGTACCACTGCAACAGGCGTTCCACAAAATGCGCAGCGATCCGATGCCAACATATCGTAAAATGTTAAAGTCTGACGATGCTGCGGAAGGCATTGCGGCATTTGTTGAAAAACGCGAACCAAAATTTCGAGGCGAATAACCATGTATCCTGATCCTCAGAAAATAACCCGCGTCACCTCTTTGGGCGGCGGGCCGATTGGCGGTGGCTGGGCGGCGCATTTTCTGGCCAGAGGCTATGATGTGACGCTGTATCTGCATGATGTCGCTGAGACCGCCGCATTTGAAGCGGTCCTCGACACTGCCTGGAAAAGCCTGACAGATCTGGGCTTGGCCCCCGGCGCATCGCGCGATCGGCTGCGGGTAGTCACAGATTTGCAGCAGGCGGTCGAAGGCGCACAGTTTATTCAAGAAAGTGCCCCTGAAAACCTGTCTTTAAAGCGCAAGCTTTATGCCGAACTGGGGCGGCTGGTACCGCCCGATGTGGTGATCGGTTCCTCGACTTCGGGTTTAACCATGACTGACATTCAGGCCGATTGTGCAACCCCTGAACGCTGTGTTATCGGACACCCGTTTAATCCGCCCTATCTGTTGCCGTTGGTTGAGATCGTGGGGGGCAGGTCGACCGATCCGGCAGCCGTCGCATGGGCGGGGGCTTTTTATGAGAGCGCTGGCAAAGCGCCTTTGATTATGAAAAAGGAAATTCCCGGGTTTGTGGCAACCCGCCTGCAAGAGGCGCTGTGGCGTGAGGCGCTGCATATGGTGGCCAATGGCGAGGCGTCCGCCGCCGATATTGATACGGCTTTGATCAACGGCCCGGCGCCGCGCATGGCCATTCAAGGCCAATGTATGGCATTTCATGTGGCCTGCGGGGCAGGCGGTATGGCGACCAACCTCGATCAGTTTGGACCGGCACTGAAATTGCCATGGACCAGACTTGACGCGCCCGAATTGACCCAGCAATTGCGCGACCGCATGGTTGATGGGTGCAACGAAATGGCGGCGGGGCGCAGATTTGAAGACATGGCCGCCAAGCGCGACCAGCAGATTGTTGCGGTATTAAGGGCAATTCGCGATACGTCGTAAAATTGGTTTCAAAACGCTGGGTGAGATAAAAAACCATTGAGGGTGAACCAATAGGTGTCCAAGCTTTTAGACCTCTGCTGGCTTTTAACTGATTATGCCCACAGGTAACCCGGCTCAAGATTAAAAGAATTACGGATGGGTGTCTTTAGACTTGTTTCCGGTCCTGTTACACTCACACACGGAGATGCCGTTCAGGGGCTGGTTTGACAACGGGGTCCTGAGGAATTTCTGACACGTCTTTAACGTTCGGAGCGAATGTCTATGCTACATTATGCATTTTTACTAGCACTTATGGTTTTTGGTGTATCTAGTGCTGGGTTTGCACAATCTATAAACGTAACAGACGCAGAGGCGGAACAAGCCCCTCAAACAAAAATAGCCGCGGCAAAGGCAAACGAGGATATTGCGAAAATAGACGATGTTTCCACATTGCTCCGTGGTGTGTTGGCGTTTGAATGTAAACTTGGTGGCGACAGTTTTCCATTGGTTTTGCTGGAAAAAAGAAAAGGCTGGACGATGCCATCCGCCCCCGATTTGGTATTGACCGAAATTGATGACGGCTTTGCGTTTAATCAAAGTGATGACCCCTTGTATTTGGGTTTTTTAAAAGAGCGAGTTGGCCAATGGAAATTGACCGAACTGGATGACGGCGGGATTACCACGGGAACCTGTGAAGAACGGGATGAAATGCTGGAGGATGTGACTGAAATTATCGCACCGAGAATATTGCAGAACGCCCTGGACCTTCAGAACCGGGTGGCCGAGGCCGAGGACCGTATGGCCGCGATGCAAAGTCGGCTTGACGGGGCGGGGCTGGCCCTGTGCAAAGAACCACCCTTAGATGAAACCGTTGCCAATAAGACCGAAAACTGCCCCACCCTAGCGCCAGAAATTGAGACGGCGTTCCCCAAAAAACCATTAGCAACAGTGAGTTTTTTTGAGTTTCCAGCAATTTTGACAGGCAATTTGAAAGGCGTGGAACGGGTGCTGGATCTTGGAATCGGGGTTCTGACACAAGACGATGGCACCAGCGTGGCTAACATCGAGACCCATATGCCGGAATTGAGCCAAGAAGTTATAGCAACAATGGGCACCTATACCGAACAGGAAGTGACCGGTCGTGAAGCGCGTGAGGTATTAGCGGAAGATTTGCGAATAACCATGAATGCAACGTTGATATCTCTGACGGGTGTGGGGGGCATCGACAAGGTACATTTCACATTCTTTGCCATAGAATAGAGACAATTATAATAGGACCGCCAAACATCGGCTCGGTACGAGAGTGGTCTTACCTGTAAAACGCGCGTTTAAGCAGCCTTCAGCCTTAAAAGGTAGGGAGCCGTTTTCCTGTTATTGTTGGTTGTGCAGATGAAACGTGTGCGGGTCCGGTGATTATATCGCGAAACGGCTTTTTGCGCCAAATCTAATAAAGCCTCCGGGTGTTGAAATTGCCCGAGTGGGTTTGGTTTATGTATCAAATTTGACAGAACAAGCGCTTCATTTTTTTAGCGATGTTTTATAAAATTATATGGGAAAATTTATTAGTGTAGTTCCCGGTTACTACGGGACATAAATAACTTTCGCTGTGGCGTTACCCAACAAATGCGCGAAATCACAACAACGGGTTGACTGTGGCGAAAACGATTTGAGGATTATCCGTTCCTGCAGATTTACCCGTTGCGTTTTATTGGATTATTCCTGAGCATACCGTGCCAGAATTGGATATAGCAGGCGGGAAAAGCGGTCGTTTAATGCCCCCTCAAGAGGCGATAAACAGGCCGGTGACCCAAACGTGTTGGTCGGGCGATGTCACTGCCGAGCCGTTGGTCGGTGGAATTACCAACCACAATATTCTGGTTCGTGATCAAAATAAAAAATATGGTGTGCGGCTTGGTCAGGATATCCCCGAGCATATGGTGATGCGGTAGAATGAATTGGCAACCAGCCGCGCGGCACAGGCCGCTGGTGTCTCGCCTGCTGTGGTACATTCCGAGCCGGCGCTGATGGTGCTTGAGTATATCGACAGCACCCCACTTGCCGAAGCTGATTTGAGCGATGCGGCTACTCTGGGCCGTGTGATCGATTTAATCAAGCGCGCGCATGTGCGTATTCCTGAACATCTGCGCGGCCCGGCGCTGAGTTTTTCGGTCTTTCACATTTTGCGCGATTACGCCGCAACGCTGCGCGAGCAGGGCTCTGCGCATCAAGCACGCCTCGGCGGATTGTCACAACACGCCGCTGCGTTAGAGCGCGCTGTTGGGGCGGTCGATCTGGTGCTTGGCCATAATGACCTTTTGCCTGAAAACGTCCTACGTGCCGGACAGAAGTACTGGTTGATTGATTGGGAATATGATGGCTTTAATTCGCCCTTGTTTGATTTGGGGGGACTGGCCAGCAATTGCGACCTCGCACGAGAGGCCGAAGCGATGATGTTGCAGTGCTATTTTGAAACCGTGCCGGACGCCGGTCTGTGGCGGCGCTATGAGGTGATGAAATGCGCCTCTTTGCTGCGCGAAACTCTGTGGAGCATGGTCAGTAAGATCACCTCAAACATTGACTTTGATTATAGCGCCTATACGGCTGTGACCCTCGACCGCTTTGAGAACAGCTTTGCGCAATTCACCCAACAAGGAAATGTCTTATGACCAATTTTCCAAGCGCTGCCAGGCCGTCATTGTGGGTGGCGGGATTGTGCGCTGCTCAACGGCCTATCACTTGTCGCGTCTGGGGTGGGATGTGGTGTTGCTTGAACGCGCCAAGCTGACCTCGGGCACAACCTTTGACGCTACTGGTCTGGTGGGGCAATTGCGGTCTAGCGCCAATATTACCCAGTGTTTGGCTATTCGGTTGATCTTTACAAGACGCTTGAACAGGAAACCGGGCAGGCGACGGGCTGGAAGATGAACGGAGGCTTGCGTCTTGCGTGCAATCAAGAGCGCTGGACCGAGGTCAAACGCCAAGCCACAACTGCGCATTCCTTCGGGCTTGATATGCAGCTGCTGACCCCACGTGAAGCGCAGGATCTCTGGCCTTTGATGGTTGTGGATGACGCGGTTGGTGCGGCATTTTTGCCCACAGATGGTCAAGCCAACCCCTCCGATATCCCCTTGTCACTGGCCAAGGGTGCACGGATGGCGGGGGCGCTGATATATGAGGACACCAAGGTCACACGGATTGATGTTGACAAGGGGGTGATCAAAGGGATCGAGACCTCTCAGGGGTATATCTCTTGCGGTGTGGTGATTGCCTGTTGTGGTCAGTGGACCCGCGACTTTGCCAGATGTGTTGGCGTGAATGTGCCGCTCGTGTCGGTAGAACACCACTATATGGTCACCGAACCTATCGCTGGTGTGTCGCCGGATATGCCTACTCTGCGCGATCCCGACAGGTTGACCTATTACAAGGAAGAAGTTGGCGGTCTGGTGATGGGTGGCTCTGAGCCAAACCCGATTATGTGGGCCAAAAAGGGGCTTCCAAAGGGCTTTCACTGTCAGTTACTGGAAAGCAGTTTTGACCATTTTGAACCGATAATGGAACAGGCGCTGGGGCGGGTTCCGGCTTTGCAAACGGCAGGTGTCAAGATGCTGACCAATGGGCCGGAAAGTTTACGCCTGACGGTAATTTCATCTTGGGCGAAGCGCCTGAGTTGAAAAATTTTTACGTCCGCGCTGGCTTTAACGCCTATGGAATTGCCGCTGGCGGCGGGGCGGGGATGGCGCTGGCGGCGGGGTGGGGATGGCGCTGGCCGAATGGGTGGCAAATGCTGGACCGCCCTATGATCTTTGGGCCGTCGATATAAGGCGTTTTGGCCGGCCGCATTTTGACACCGATTGGGTGCGTGCGCCCACGTATGAAGCTTATGGTAAGCATTACACAATGGCCTGGCCCGCAGAAGAGCATGACAGTGGATGTCCATGTCGGAAATCGCCACTATATGAAAGGCTAAAAGCGGATGGCGCAGTTTTTGGCGAAAAACTTGGCTGGGAACGGCCCAATTTGTATGTGGACCCTGATGCGGCCGAGCAACAGCGTGATATCTATACGTTTGAACGCCCCAACTGGCATGCCGCAGTAGGCCGTGAGCACCGTGCTGCGCGCGAGGCCGCGGTGTTGTTTGATCAGACATTCTTGGGCAAGTTCGTGCTCAAGAAGCCGGATGCCGAGGCGGCGCTGAACTGGATTGCCGCCAATGATATGTCCAAACCCGTGGGGTCGCTGGTCTATACCCAGATGCTGAACGACCAAGGTGGTATTGAATGTGATCTTACCTGTGTGCGGATGGCTGAAAACATATATTATAGTGTTACCGGCACCGGCTTTGTAACGCATGATTTTGATCATATCAGTAAAAACATGCCGGCTGGGATGAATGCACAATTGGTGGATGTGACCTCTGCCTATGCGGTTTTGTCATTGTTTGGACCGAACGCCCTCCCGATCCTGCAAGCGATCACCAGCGATGATATCAGCAATAATGTGTTGCCTTTTGGCGCGGCGAAAACCATCGGCATTGCAGGCTGTCCGGTCTCAGCGCTTCGGGTCAGCTATGTTGGCGAACTGGGATGGGAATTACATCTGCCGACGGAATATGCAGCCGCTGTCAATGATGCGATCGATCATGCGGGAGCGATACACGCCCTGCGCAATGCAGGTTACCGCGCGATTGAAACTCTGAGATTGGAGAAGGGATTTCGGGCGTGGTCTGCCGATATCGGACCCGATCATAAATCATTTGAAGCCGGGCTGGGGTTTGCGGTCAAACTTGACACCAATCTGGCCTTTAAGGGCCGTGATGCGTTGATGGCGCAGGCATCGGACGGAGTGAAAAAGCGGATGACAATTTTCACGACTGCGCCGGATGTGATCTTGTTAGGTCGCGAGACGATCTATCGCAACGGAGTGCGGGTTGGCGGCTTAGTTCGGCCGGGTTTGGCCATACCATCGCCAAATCGATTGGCATGGGCTTTGTGCGCAGCAATCAGGTAATCGATCGCGATTTCATATTATCAGGCACCTATGAATTAGAAGTGGCAAGCCAGCGGGTTCCCTGTAAGGCGCAACTGTCGCCGCTCTATGATCCGGAAATGTTGAGGGTCAGGGGGTAAAGATACGCTTATCAGCGTCCAACAGAGCGCATCTCTGCTGTGCGGTCGCCTGTTGGTCAAGGTCAAGATGCCATTCCAATCAAAATGGTGCCAGTTGCAACGATCCCCGCTGCCACAAGGCGGCGGATCTTTGGCCCCTCTCCAAACCAAATGACACCAATCAGCGCGGCGAAAATTACTGATGTTTCGCGTAGGGCCGAGACCGTGCCCAAAGGCGCTTCAGTCTTGACATAGAGCACCAGCGCATAGGCCGTGGCCGACAGAACGCCGCCGATGAATCCAAGCGTACAGGTTTTTATCGGCATCGCTCTCACCCGCGCCCACCGGGTTGTGAAGATATACAACGCAACGCAAGCCTCGGCGGTGAACAACCATCCGATATAGCCCATTACATTTTTTGACAGCCGTACGCCGACACCGTCGACGAGCGAGTAGGCCGCCACAATAGCTGCGACAATAACTGCCGCGGCAACCGATATTTTTGGCAGCCCCGTTTTGAAAATACCCTGTGACAGGATCATCACCCCCGCCGAGACCGAGAAAATACCCAGCCACGCCAAGGCGGGCAGCGCTTCACCGATCCAAAGTTGCGCCCCTAGCGCCACCAAGACCGGGGCCAAACCCCGGGTGATGGGATAGACAAGGCTCAGATCTCCCTTTCTATAGGCGAGATTTAAGAAATAATAATATCCCCAATGGATCAGAGTTGAGGCAATTATATAGGGGGCTGCGTCCCATCCGGGCAGTGGTGCCAGCGCTGCTATGGCGATACCCGGCACCATATGGCCCAGTGCAATCAGGCCCAGCACAATCGTCTTGTCGCCTGACCCTTTGACCAAAGCGTTCCAGAACGCGTGCAGGAAGGCCGCGATCAAGACGATAAAAATCAGCGATAAACTCATGGAATCTCGCAGGGGGTGACGGCGGTGGGCGGACAGCCGAAGTAAGCTGCATACCGACCGAGACCAGCGCCCTCCCGGTCAGATACGATGTACAGAACGTCGATTACCGCGGCCAGGGCAGTGAATAGGTCTTCACATTTGTGAAGAACTTCATCGCTTCCAATACGCCTTCCTTAACGCCGTTGCCGCTGTCTTTTATGCCGCCAAAGGGCGACATTTCAATCCGGTAGCCGGGTTGTTCCCAGATGTTGCAGGTGCCGACGTCCAGCCCGTTGATAAAGGCCGTGGCGCGGTGCAGGTCATTGGTGCAGACCCCCGAAGACAGGCCGAATTCGGTGCTGTTCGAGATGCGCATCACTGCGTCATCATCATCGGGTACGCGAACAATCGGCACGATCGGGCCAAAGGTTTCTTCCATCACCAGCTCGCTGCCATGTGGCACTTTGTCGATCACAATCGGTGGCAGCAAAGCGCCTTTGCGACCGGGGTGATAAAGGATTTCTGCGCCTTGACGTTCGGCGTCTAAAACTCTGTTTTCAAACAGTTCTGCAGCTTGGGAATGGACCACACAGCCCAGTTGAGTGTCGGGATCCATCGGGTCACCAAAGCGGATCGCCTTGGCTTTTTCCAGTACCAGCGGCACAAAGCGGTCCGCCACAGATTCTTGCACCAAAATGCGTTTGACAGCGGTGCAGCGCTGGCCCGAATTGCCGGTTGCCCCCGCCACAGCAATTGTGGCGGCCTTTTCCAAATCGGCATCATTGAGATCGTTGAGAATGATCAACGGGTCATTGCCCCCCAGTTCCAGCGCAGTGCGTTTATAACCGGCTTTTGAGGCAATAAGCTTGCCGACAGGGACACCGCCGGTAAAGGTAATGATATCGATCTGATCATTGACAATCATTTCTTCACCGATGTCCTGTGGCCAGCCGGTCACGATCTGAAACATCTCGGGTGGCAGGCCGGCATCATATAAGATATCGGCCAGTGCGATCGCGGTCAGAGGCGTCAATTCGGTTGGTTTGCAGACAACGCAATTGTTGGTTGCGATTGCCGGCGCAATCTTGTGACTGACCATATTCAGCGGATGATTGAACGGGGTGATCGCCGAAATCACGCCAACCGGTTCCCGTTTGGTAAAGATTTTACGATCCTTACCTTGTGGGGTCAGGTCGCAAGAAAACACTTGGCCGTCGTCTAAAATCGCTAACTGTCCCGCCAGCGTAAATACATCATACGCACGTCCAGTTTCATACAGAGCATGCTGCTGACAGATGCCCAGCTCCAAGGTTAGCCAATAGGCCAGTTCCTCGCGGCGTTCACGGATCAACTCACCGGCGCGGAACAGTATCTGCTGACGCTCATAGCGGGTTAATGTTGATTTGTATGAGGCTGCAATATCAAACGCTTTGCGTGCATGCTCAGCCGTGCCTGCCGGCACCGTGCCGATCACCTGATCGGTATAGGGATAGCGGACTTCGACAACCGCATCGGTAAAGACTGTCTCACCGCCGATGCGCATGCCTTCGTGACGAATTTTTATATCTTGTGTCATGGTGTGTGGGCTTTCCGTATTTAAAGGGCGGCTGCAGTGGTTGCATAGAAGAACGCGTCAAAATTGCGCAACACGGGCTGGCTTGGCAGATCAAGCACCCGATTGGCAATAAAGGGAACTTCCTGTTCAGTCAGACCGCCGTGGCTGCGCAGCGGCACATCGAGGGCAGCAAGGTCATGACGGTGTTCAGAGGTGCCGATAGTCATGTTTTCCCCCGAGACCATAACGATGTCGCCAATACGGTCGGCGGGCAGCTCAAAGCGGTCCACCGCCTGTGCTTTGGTCAACACATCGGTGATACCGGCTGTGGCCTGCAGTTTTGCGACGATATCGGCGATATCAGCCGTTTCGGGCAGATAGGCGGTGGCAAAAGATCCCAGCGCGCCGTGATGCACCACATAAGGATCCGTGATTGGCAAAATAACCCGCGCTGCAGCGTCTCCCAGCCAGTTATCCATCAGGTCTTGGACATAGACAACGGCCGGCGAACCGTCGGCCAGATGCTTGGGCTTCATGCCGTGATCGGCCGTGACGACGATGGCGGCCCCCATTGCGTCAAGTTGCTTCAGATAAGTGTCGAACACCCGGTAAAACGATTTCGCTTCGGCATCGTCGGGGGCATATTTATGCTGTATGTAATCGGTGGTGGTCAGATACATGACGTCTGGTGACCATTCCTGCATCAGTTTGACACCGGCGGCGAAGACAAATTCGGACAGCTGTGCGGAATAGACATCGGGTTGTGGCATGCCCAGCCAGTCAGCCGCTGCATCTTGACCGTGCTCGGTCAGGGTTGAACTGGCGGATTTCTCGGCGGAAAAACACCGCGCTCGATCTTCGTCAAACGCCATGCCCGATCCCAAAAGCGCGCGCAATTTGTCTTTTGCCGTCACAATTGCCACTTTGGCACCGGCTTCATAGAACTTTTGAAAAATGGTTGGCGCGCGCAGGAAGCGCACATCGTTCATCATCACCTCTTCGCCACTGTCTGGATCAAACAGGAAATTACCGCAGATGCCATGTATACTTGGCGGGCGGCCGGTGGCAATCGACAGGTTGTTAGGATTGGTGAACGACGGGATGACCGAATGCGCCAGACGGTCGGTTCCGGTCTCGCGCATGCGCTTGAGCGTTGGCATTAAGCCATCGGCGATGGCCGCGTCCAGATAAGCGGGCTCACACCCGTCAAGGCAAATCGCAATCGCCGTTGTTTTGGGGATCGGATAACTGCGTCCGTTTGTAATAATCGGCGTGTCATGGTTCATTTGGTATTCCTTTTACAAACGGTATCTATCAAGCAAGCAGACGCTTGCGTTCTTCGAGCGCCGCAGCTGGCGGAGTGCCATCGACGACGCCCATCTCCTGTAGGGCTTGTTGAGCAGCGCTAACCACCTGCCGCATGACGTTTGCGTCCATTTGGCCAATACACCCAATCCGAAAACTGTCCAACTCAGTTAGTTTGCCGGGGTAAATAATAAAGCCTTTTTGCTTCATCAGGTCATAAAACTGCCCGAACTTAAACTTTGGGTCGGCAGGGCAGAAAAATGTGACAATGATCGGCGACAGCCAGCGGTCTTTCAACAGCGTTTCCAAGCCCAGCTTGCGCATGCCTGCGACAATGACATCCCGGTTCTCGCGATAGCGTGCGCCTCTTGCTGCGACGCCACCCTCTGCTTTGTGGGCGCGCAACGCCTCGAGAAAGGCTGCGACCACATGCGTTGGCGGAGTATAGCGCCATTGTCCGGTTTTGTTCATATGCGCCCATTGCGCATGTAGGTCGAGACACAGCGAATGCGAGTTGCCCTTGGCGGCTTCTAATGCAGTTTTGCGAGCAATCACAAATCCAAAGCCGGGCACGCCCTCAATGCATTTGTTGGCCGAAGACACCAAAGCTTCAAAGCGGATCTGGTTTGCCTCAAGCGGCAGGGCACCAAAGGCTGACATGCTGTCGATCAGCAGGACGCGACCGGCAGCATAGGTGGCCTGAGAGATCTCTTCGATTGGGTTTAAAATGCCCGAGCTGGTTTCGCAATGGATCGCAACCACATGGGTGATGGCTGGATCTTGGGCCAGTATCTGTGCGACCATCTCGCCGCGTGGCGGCAGGTAATCGCCCTTATCCAGAACAATGTGATCGCGTTTTAAATATTCCAGTGTTTGTGCCGAGCGTTTTCCATAGGCACCGTTTGCCAGCACCAGAGCTTTACCCGTGGCTGGAACAAACGTTCCCAACATCGCTTCGACCGAAAAAGATCCGCTGCCTTGCATTGGCACACAGTCAAAATCCTGTGCACCGTTCCCATCACTGTCATCGATCAACGCCAAGAGTCTGGTCCGTATTTCTTGCGTTATAGCGCGAAAATCACCATCCCAACTGCCCCAGTCGCGCAGCATTTGTTCTTTTACCTGATACGATGTGGTCAAAGGGCCCGGGGTGAGAAGATAGGGTTCTCCCAAGCGGGGGCGTTGTATTTCTGGCGAGCTGGCTTTCATCACGACACTCCAACGGGGTTGTTTGGTGCGAGCAATGCACAATCTCTGGACATATGTAAAATTGCTATTATAGATTAATCCATAAATATGACTTATATACGATAAGCAGGGTCCCAGATGCGTTACAGTCAATTGCGGGCGTTTCACTTTGTGGCGCTCAAAGGCGGGTTTTCAAGGGCTGCAGCAGCCATGCACATCACCCAGCCGGGGGTGTCTGAACAGGTGCGTAAATTAGAGCAGGATTATGATGTACTATTGTTCAATCGCGAACGTAAAGTGATTGCTCTGACACAGGCAGGCGAGCAGCTTTTTTTATTGACCAAACAGTTTTTTGAAATTGAGCAACACATTGATGAATATCTTTCCGAGGCCCGCACCGAGATGGATGGCCGTATTCGAATCATTGCGGACTCAGCGCGTCATGTGACTCAGATTTTAGCCGAATTTCGCAAACGCTATCCCAAAGTGCATGTTTTACTTCAATCGGGCAATTCGGAAGATGTTGTGGACAGACTCAGGTCTTATGATGCAGAGATCGGGGTTCTAGGTGGCCTGTCCCCGGGGGCCGATATTGAAACGCTAGACTTGGGAAAAACACAGATACTTGCTTTTGCCGGCAAAGGGGTGGTGCCGATTGGTACCAAGCGCATGCGCCTTGAAGATCTGGCTCATTTTCCGCTGGTGTTTCGAGAGGCTGGTTCAAAAACCCGAGAAAATATCGAGCGAGAAGCTCAGAGGCAGGGGGTTGTTCTGTCTCCGGTTATCGAAGCCGAAGGACGTGAGGCAATGCGTGAGGTTGTTGCCTCTGGCGCTGGAATCGGCTTTGTGTCGCAAGCCGAACTTGGTGATGATCAGCGTTTGATACCGATCGAATTGGAGGGCGTTGACCTGCACATGAGTGAAACCATCGCCTTTCTGGGCCAACGCAGAGATTTACGCATTATTCGTGCGTTCACAGGGGTTGTGCAGGACTTGTTGAGTAGTAACGGAACTGTGCAGGACTTGGGCTAGCGTTGCCGCCAGGCTTGTGTGCGCTTCAAAAGCCTTTTGGATACAAGCAGATGCAGAATCCGTGCGGCTGCATTGGTATAGAAAATCATCATACCCATCGCCGCTGCCGGTGCGATGTCACCGGCATCATCCATGTTGAGCACCGCAATCGAGGCCAGCGCTGTCTTTGGTGAATACAGAAAAACCACGGCCGAGACCGTCGTCATTGCATTGACAAACAGATAGATTGAGATGTCCAGAATCGCGGGCATACAGACCGGGACCGTGACCCTCGAGAACAGCTTCAACGTTGGCTGTTTGAGCGAGGCAGAAACGGATTCGAACTCGCGGTCCATTTGTTTCAGCGCCGTCACCGCCGTGAGATGGGATACTGTGTAAAAATGGGTTACGGTACAGACCACCAAGATCGCCATCGTGCCATAGATCGTATTAAGCGGGTTTTCGGGGTTGTTGAAAAAGAAAATATAGGCCAGCCCCAACACCATGCCGGGGATCGCCATTGGAAGCATGGCGAACATCTGGAATATTGCGCGGCCGGTGCGAAAGCCGTTTGACTTATCGACCAGATACGCCCCGAAAAACACCACTGACGTGCCGATAATAGCGGTCAAAATAGCCAGTTTGATTGAGTTATAATACGCCCCCCATCCGCCGCCGTCCATTTTGTCGAACTGATAGTTGTTCAGGCTCAGGCTCAAATCATAGGGCCAGAATTTAATCAGCGCGGCAAACTGGCAGATGGCCAGAATTCCAACCACAAACAGGGCAACCACACTACAATAGATCAGGAAAAAATTATCGGTTTTGGCATTGGGCGTCGGTGCATAGGGCACCGATCTCGCGGTCAAAAGCGCCACTTGTTTGCTTTGCACAAGCCGGTCGATGGCAAAGGCCAAAATAGCGGGAATGATCAGCACCACCGAGACAACCGCGCCCATCTCGAAATTCTGTTGCCCGATGACCTGTTTATAGATGTCGACGGCGAGCACGTTGAACTGGCCGCCGATGACTTTGGGCAGGCCGAAATCGGTGATCACCAAGTTGAACACGACGAAAGCCGCTGAAATCAGCCCATAGCGGGCGCCGGGGATGGTCACTCTCCAAAAGGTGCGCCACGGCGAGGCCTTGAGTGACACCGCGGCTTCATAGAGCCGCGCATCCGAGATGGCCAGCGCCGTCGAAATTATTAAAAATGCATGAGGAAAGGTGAAAAAGACCGATCCGATGACGATGCCAATCGGGCCGTAAATGCTGGCGCCAAACATCAGTTCTTTCAGAATGCCCTGTGCCCCGAACAGATAGACCAGCGCAATGCCGGGCAACAGCGACGGCACAAGAATGGGGGCCATGGCAATCAATCTAAACAGCCCTTTGAACCGCATGCAACTGCGGTTCAGCGCATAGGCAAACCAGAACGCCAGCGTGACGGTAATGATGGTGCTGATCACCGAGATCATTAGCGAATTTTTGATCGAATTGAAGAGGGCCGGCGTTGAAAAATAATTGACAAAATTGTCAATCCCGGTGGATTTAACCGGTCTGAGTTGCACTCTGCGGAAGGTATTACTGTCCAATTCATACCAGTTGGTATCGTCTTTCAGAGCCGAGCCGACAAGAAACCGCCCCCCGTCATCAAGATTGCGAATTCGGTACATAACTGGACTGCGAAAGCTGAAGTCTGGGAAAAATTTTGTCACCCCAAGCCGTCCACCAGAACCGGTGCTCAGATCATCTTGCGGCACTGCCTCGATCTGGTTATTGCGGTCGGCCAGCGTAAAGGCGGGGGTATTAAATTTCCCAGATTCGTCACTGACCTGAACTTCATATTGTGCCAATTCGATCTGGTAGGTCGAGAAGGATTTTGAAAACATTGCATAGAGCGGCATCACCAATGTGATCACCAGATAAAGCGCAATTACCATCATGCCGCCGCGCATCAAAATGTCATCACGGCTAAGTTTGCCTTTAACCACGGGGCCAACTGGCAGTGTGTCAGGGGTGGTTTGTAGCAGGTTCATGCCTGACCTACCGATGCCTGATCCAACAGCGGGGCAAAGGCCAGCAGATGTGCTGAGGGAAGCTCGATGGTTACTGTCTGCTCACAGCGCAAGTCCAGCCGCCGGACTGCATTGATCGAGAAATCCGCGATGATTCTGTTGGTGCCAAAAGCATCGCTGTGTAACCGACAGCGCCAGAACGAGCCGAGAAACTCCATTTCTGTGAGGCGCGCCTGAAACAGATTGTCCTGACTGGTAGAGGGGGTGTCGACGCCAGAGTCAGCAACTGAGGTTTCCGGCTGGGCGGCACCATGGGGAACTATATCCTCTGGGCGGATGGCGATGATGATGTCACTGCCTTGTGGGAAATCATGCTCAACACAGCTTAAAGCTGTGGAGCCGACTGTCACTTGATCGGGGGTCTTGGCAAGACCGCGCAGTTGATTCATCTCACCAATAAAATCAGCGACAAATAGGGTGGAAGGCGTGCAATAAACCTCGGTCGGGGTGCCGACTTGTTCGACGCTGCCATGGTTCATCACCACAATCCGGTCGGCCATCGAGAGCGCCTCTTCCTGATCATGGGTGACCATCACGGTTGTGATGCCCAGCTTTTGTTGCAGCGTCTTGATTTCGTGGCGCAGATGCACCCGCACTTTGGCGTCAAGCGCCGAGAGAGGTTCATCAAGCAGCAACAGACCCGGGCTGGTGGCGATGGCGCGCGCCAGCGCAATGCGCTGTTGCTGGCCACCCGACAATTGTGCCGGATACTTCTTGGCTTGTTCGGTCAGACCGACAAGGCGCAGCAATTCTACCACACGATTGGAAATCTCTGGTTTGCTGCGGCCGGCGTTTTCCAGTCCGAAGGCAATATTTTGCTCGATTGTCAGGTTCGGAAACAGAGCATATGATTGAAACACAATTCCGTAATCACGCTCTGAAGGGGGCAGGTTCGAAATGTCTTTGCCGCCTTGCGCGACCTGACCCTTGGTTTGCAAGTCCAATCCAGCAATTGCCCGTAAAAGCGTGGTTTTACCGCATCCTGACGGCCCGAGAAAGCAGACAAATTCGCCCTCCTTGATGTCAAGCGAGACGTCTTTCAGGGCTAGAAAATTGCCAAAAGCCTTCCAGATATTCTCAATTTTCAAATAAGTAGGTTTCGGATCTGTTTTTAGGGCGGCGAGGTGGTTCACGGAAAACTTCCTTCATACAACGCAACAGGGCCAGTGGATCGGTCATTAATCAACCTGTGGCTTTGAGTGTTCAACAAAATCAGGATGGTGAGACATCGATCTTGTTGCAGGGATAATGTAAACGCAGGGGCGGTAAAACCCCTGCGTCAAGACATTTATTTAGGATCGGACTTTCCGTCGTACCGCGACTGCCACTCGTCCAGAATTCTTGCACGGTTATTGGCGGCGAACTCGAAATCATTCGGAATCATCGCGTCGATCAAACCCTCGGGGAAGAATTCAACCGGTTTGGCAACCCCGGGATAGGCGACAACCGCATAGCCTTGGTTGTACATCTCGTTGGCTTCGCGTGTGACAGAGAAATCGACCAATTTCTGAGCGGCTTCAAGATAGGCCGTACCTGCAACAATTGCTGTGGCTTCCATGTCCCAACCAACGCCTTCGGAGGGCACAATAATATCAAGTGGCGCCCCTGCAGCTTTGGATTTTGCCCCGCGAAAAGCAAAGGATACCCCGATTGGTATTTCGCCGGCGGCTGCCAGTTTGCAAGGTTTTGATCCCGAATGGGTATAGCGCGCAATATTTTCATGCAGCGCATCCATATAGGCCCAGCCACCTTCTTCACCAAATATCTGCAACCAGCTTGAAACGTCCAAAAACCCGGTGCCGGAAGAGTTCGGGTTCGGCATGATGATATGGCCGGCATATTGTGGGTCTGTAAGATCTTGCCAAGATGTCGGTGGTGTCAGACCAGCTTTGCCAGCTTCGACGGTGTTATAGCAAACCGCCGCCACCCATGCGTCCATTCCGACCCAGGCCGGTGGGTTATCGCCGTCAACGAACTTGCTATCCAAGTTTTCAACACCGGCAGGTTTATAGGCCTCAAGCATGCCTTCCGCTTTCAGTAACAACAGCGAAGTTCCAGCCAGACCCCAAACGACATCAGCCTGCGGGTTGTCCCGCTCTGCCAGCAGTTTGGCTGTGATGATGCCTGTTGAATCGCGCACCCAATTGATTGTGATCTCAGGCTGGCTTTCATTGAA
>ERZ802822.454-NODE-454-length-29037-cov-7.263156_pt1 | contig 29037 bp, 19 predicted proteins | sample MGYA00345649_ERZ802822 | MGnify/ENA primary metagenome ERZ802822 (study PRJEB30503, sample SAMEA104212359) | marine metagenome | biome: Westerlies Biome; feature: [SRF] surface water layer (ENVO:00010504) within the epipelagic zone...; material: water...
TTTTGATCAAGCTCCAATTGTCAAGGTATCGGGTAGAACATATCCAGTAGAGATTGTTTATAGCGGCATAGATATCGTAGATACGGATCGTAACCAGGCAATCCTTGAGTGTATTAACAATATTAATCTGACTCAATCACCAGGAGATATATTGGTCTTTTTGAGCAGTGAACGAGAGATAAGAGAGACCAGTGTTGCTTTACGTAGAGAACATATCCCACATCTAGATATAGTTCCACTATATGCCCGATTGAGCCTCACAGAACAGAGTAAAATTTTTTCCCCTCACACCGGACGAAGGGTGATCCTAAGTACTAATGTTGCAGAGACTTCTCTCACTGTTCCGGGGATACGATTTGTTGTCGATACAGGTCGGGTAAGGATCTCTCGCTATAGTTTCAAAACCAAGGTTCAGCGATTGCCGATCGAGGCCATATCACAAGCCAGTGCGAACCAGAGGGCAGGTAGATGTGGTCGAGTAAGTGATGGGATATGTTACAGACTCTATGAGCAAAAGGATTTTGAGAACCGACCAACGTTCACTGACCCTGAAATTATCAGGACTAACCTGGCAGCTGTAATTCTGCAGATGTCTCATTTGAGGCTCGGCAATATAAAAGAATTTCCATTTATAGACTCACCGGACATTAGACTTATAAATGATGGCTACAAATTACTAGAGGAGCTTCGAGCAATAGCCAATGGAAAGTTAACGCCAATGGGCAGGAAAATGGTTGCCATACCACTGGATCCTCGGCTATCAAGGATGTTATTCGAGGCAAATAATAATAACTGTTTAGATGAGTTAGTAGTTATCGTTTCAGCACTCAGTATCCAGGATCCTAGAGAGAGACCAAGTGATAAGCGTGAAGCAGCTGACCTTGCGCACAAGCAGTGGTTGGATAAAGATTCTGATTTTATGACGATTCTTAATTTATGGAATCACCTAGAGCAGCAGCGGCGAGTGTTATCAGGTAACCAGTTTGCACGATATTGTCGAAAGAATTTTGTTTCACATACGCGAATGCGCGAGTGGCGTGACATCCATCACCAAGTCCATACAGCATGTAAAACCATAAACTTTACGCGTAATAAACAAGCCTCTGAATATGAGGCCATTCATCGAGCACTTTTATCGGGGTTATTAGGACACATAGGTACTCTTAATGAAAAATGGGAGTATATGGGAACCAGAAATCGAAAATTCTTTATTTTCCCTGCATCTGGATTGAGTAAAAAGCCTCCAAAGTGGTTGGCCGCAGCTTCATTAATGGAAACCTCCAAGCAATACGCCGTTAATGTTGCAAAGATCAATCCGAATTGGCTTGAATCTCTGGCCTCTCACCTAGTAAAGAAAACATATAGTGAGCCGTTTTATCATGTTAAGTCTGGTCAAGTCATGGCGAAGGAGCGGCAGGCGCTTTATGGACTCACCATATTGGAAGGAAAACAAGTTGCCTATGGATCTATTGCAACTATGGAGGCGAGAAATGTATTTATCCAACAGGCTCTAGTTGAGGGTCGTTATACTGGGAAAGGAAGGTTCTCTCAGCACAACAAAAACTTAGTCATTGAACTTCAGGAGCTGGAGGATAGATTTAGACGCAGAGATTTACTAGTCGAGCAATCGACAATTTTTAATTTTTATGACAATGTAATTCCAGAATCAATTTATAACTTACCTGCCTTTGAAAAATGGAGGAAGAAGCGAGAGTTACAAAATTCGAAACTATTATATTTAAATAGAGATCAACTCCTGCTTCGAGGACTATCTAAAGATGAGGAGGCTCAGTTTCCGAAGATTATTTCATTTGACGATTTTGAATATTCCTTGCAATACCATTTTCAGCCGGGTCATGAGGAGGATGGTGTCACACTCATGATCCCTATAGCACTTTTACATCAGTTGCCTAGGTATCTTTTTGAATGGCTAGTGCCAGGTATGCTAAGGGACAAATGCATAGCATTGATAAAGAGACTACCCAAAAATTTGCGGCGATCATTTGTACCAGTGCCTGATTATGTAGATCAAGCACTACAAAATATGACAAGGGGAGATAAATCTCTAGTTGCGACACTATCGGAGCAATTGACACGACTAACGGGAGTTAGCATCCCAGATTCTTCGTGGAATTCTAATGATCTTGATAAGTGGTATCAGATGAATTTCATTCTTTTGGACGATAATCATCAAAAGCTTGCGATGGCTCGCGATTTATCTTCATTACAGAAAGCATATCGTCGGAAAATTGATGATTTATCTTCAGAGAGCAGTGAGGTGTTTGTTAGCAAAACCAATATTAAAAAATGGGATTTTGGTGATCTTTTAAAGGAAGTGGCATTACCAAAGCAAAATATGGTGATTAAGGCATGGCCCGCTATTAAAGACGATAGAGATTCAGTGTCTATTAAGCTGATGGATAATCCTTTAGCAGCTGATGCTATGTCCCAACGAGGTCAGCTGAGGTTGGCGTTACTAAAAGGCAGAGAGCAGACAAAATATTTATCAAAAAATCTGTTAAAGGGAACAGATCTAGACTTTAAGGCGGCTAATCTCCCATCCCGTGAGGAAGTAGTAGATTCTATTATTATGTCTAGCTTCCAAGAAGGGATATTTGTAAATGACGCGGTAATCAGACAAAAATTGGACTTTGAGCAAGTTTTTAACCATGGAATCGGCTCAGTTGTTGGTCTTGCTCAGATTCGAGGAGATGTTTTAGGTTCGCTGCTGGACAGCCTGGTTAATTTAAGGCAAGCGCTTAGCATAGGCGGGGGCAAGATAGAACATGCTCGATCAGATATTGAAAACCAGCTAGCGTGGTTATTTTGTCATGAGACACTGATGTTCGCATCAAGCGATGATATCCAACAATACCCCAGATTAGTTAAAGCTTTAAATCTTAGAGTTGAAAAATTATCCTCAAACATGACCAAAGACAAAGATTTCACTGCCTCAGTTAAGTCCTATTTGGACAGCCTAAGTGCTCTAAATCTTGATCATGATCTCATTACAATTCAACTAAGAAGATCTATTGTGAGTTTTAGGTGGTCTTTGGAGGAGCTAAGGGTTTCACTATTTGCTCAGCAACTAAAGACTCGTTACCCAGTATCATTTAAGAGATTAGACAAAAAATGGTTGGCTCTAAATGATGAGGTAAGTCGGATTTTGTAATGAATATCTGGACTATCAGTTTGAAAAATGCAGTTTTATTTTAAATTTGGCGCCAAACGACTTATCTGTCAGTATAATTTGAATCAAATTTGAAAAATTTATAGCAACACGAGACAAGAATGCTAAAAACATCACTAATTTTTATTTGCTTGATTTCTTCAAGTTGGATATCCGCAGAAGACTTTGAGGACCGCGATCCACTGCAGCAACTTAATCGAAAAGTCTATGAGTTGAATTTTGAAATTCTTGACCCCGCGCTTATAAAACCTATTGCGACGCTATATGATCGCTTGACACCTAGACCGGTGCGAATTGGAATCAACAACTTTTTTTCTAATCTTGATGAAATACCTAATGCTGTAAACAGTCTTCTTCAAGGAAAAATTGGGCAGGCGGCAAATGATACCGGTCGCTTCATAGTAAATTCTGTTTTTGGCTTAGGCGGCGTCTTTGATATCGCTACTGATGCTGGAATGCAGCCAAGCCAAGGAGAAGACTTCGGGCAAACGCTTGCCGTATGGGGCGTTAGTGAGGGCCCTTATCTGATGTTACCTTTCCTGGGACCATCAACTCTCAGAGATGCGCCCTCTAATGTTCTAGATAGTTTTTTAGATCCTTTTGCTTACAATGATAACTATGGGATGAGGGCCGGCATCAAAGCTATAGACATAGTCGCGCTTAGAGCTGAATTATTGGGTATTGACGATGTTATGAGCGGTGATAAGTATATTTTTGTGCGCGATGTATACCTGCAGAATCGTGAGTATGTGATAGCGGATGGAGCGATAGAGGATGATTTTGATGATCTCGAGGATTACTGATGGACATCCTACGACTTTATTGCTGCCAGATGATTGTCAAATGATTCGGAAACAGTTTCGATTGAGTGTTTAATGAGTCACATCAGCAATAGAGTCATCTTTTTTGGACACAAGACCAAATCATTGCATTCGCTGCAGGCTGGCTTGGAGCTTTTAGGACGGCAGCTTTTCTTTGTTACAGAAAGAGAAGAAATCAAAAATCTTTGTACGGATTCGCCCCGTCAAATCATAGTTTTCTTAGAAGATCATTCCAATGAATTAATCAAATCTAAAAATATGCTCTCTTTGAGCGAGGAATTTCTGTGCGTTGTTGTTCTGAGTCGTCACTGGAAGGGGGATGCGGCAAGTTATTTTAAAATAGGAGCCGTGGATGTTTGGTTTGAAGACATATCAAATATTGAGCTGGAGATGTCGTTTGCTAGGCTGGATTCTGAAGCTAAAACGAGGATTCAAGCCGAAGAGCATCAGCATGAATTGCAGCGAGTAAATACTGACCTTCAAAAAAGTATGGATATGCTTAAAAATGATCAGGTAGCTGGAGTAGAGGTCCAAAAAAGTTTGATGCCAAATAGTCCATTGGTATTTGGTGACTATGAAATATCACATTCTGTAAACCCATCCTTGTACTTAAGTGGCGATTTTGTGGGCTACAATTTTATTTTGGACCGTTTTCTTCTGTTTTACTTTGTAGATGTTTCAGGACATGGTTCCTCATCAGCTTTTGTCACTATATTTCTGCGTTTTATGGTTGGCCGCGTGATACGTCGGCATGAAATAGAGAAAGATTTGGAAGCCCTCAATCTGGCTCCAGACGGACTTCTAGAGCATTTAAATAAAGAATTATTGGTCATGGGATTGGGAAAGCATTTCACTATAGTGGCAGGCTGCTTAGATGTCGAAACAAATGTTTTGCGCTATGTTGTCGGAGCGCAGATGCCAAGACCGATACTAATTGTTAGTGGTAATGCTCATTATCTTCCCGGCGAGGGCAAGCCAGTCGGAATTTTTGATAATGCAAAATGGCAAGTTGAGGAGTTAGCGCTCCCTGATCGCTGCGCGCTGGTGTTGATGTCTGATGGAGTTTTCGAATTGATCGCCGATAAAGATTTAATTGATAAAGAAAATACTCTCTTAAGTTTCTTGGGAGATAATTCTGAAAGCATAGAGGCGCTAAAAAAGGCACTGTCACCAAATTTTCGTGGTGATCCTCAAGATGATGTGTCTATGTTACTTTTGACGCGAGGTATGTAAATTGGATTCTGGCGATGTCTTAGTTTCTGAGTATCAGGGCGGACATTTATTAAAGTTTACTGGCGATATTAGGGTCAACCTCTGCGGAGCGCTCGACGCGCATATAGAAAAAATTGTTAGCTGTAAATGTGTCGATGACGTCATGATCGACTTACTTAATGCGGATGGATTGGATAGTACTGCATTAGGCTTACTTGCTAAGTTAAGTATTCATTGTCAGCGTGATCGAGGTTTTACTGTTAAGGTTTTTTGTAAGAATTTGAATATCTTGAGAGTTTTTGAGGCGATGGGCTTTTATGAGATATTTACGATCTTTGATAAAGCATCCGACTCTAAAATGAATGCAATGTTGGAGGTCTTAGACATAAAAAGTTTACCGATGAGTGAGATTCGTCACCAGGTTCTGGATGCACATCAAACTCTTGCAAAGTTAAATCCAGAGAACGATAGGGAATTTGGAGATCTGATTGCTGCGCTCAAATCAGATCATTGATCTCTGGCGGCAACTTTGCACTGAATATATTCACTATGGCGTATGTGCAAAAGGTCGGCGACCCTACGAATGATATTTTCCTCATACTTATCTAAATGCCCATCTGCAAAAGCAACTCGCCACATTGCTGTCATTAGGGAGATTTTCTTATCAATGTCGTAGTGCTCGTTGATCTCTTTCGTAAACTGATAGAGAGACGTTGCGTCAGCTACCTCTTCTCTTGAAAGATCGATTAATTCATCAATTTGATCTTGGCTCAAGTCAAGCATGGAGGAGAGAGTACCCGATATTGATTGTAGCTCCTGCTCATCTAGATTTCCGTCAATGACCATGACCTCAATCAGTAGGGCAGCGGTAGCTAATTGATCTGGTGTTGTCGTCTCTTCCTCGGCCTCAAGTACATTTTTAGAAAAAAAACTCTTAATTTTTTCAATCATTTACCATGCTCTCTTAACCATTTTTCTAATTTTATTTGGTCAGCAACAAAACTTCTTATTCCATGGGACAGTTTTTCAGTTGCCATAGGGTCATCGTTCAACTCGTATCGAAACGCTGATTCAGCACCGAGTGAGTAATCAATTTTTTGACCTGTTTTTTGCGGGTCTAATTTACGCTCCAATAGGCCAAAATCATCATCCAATTCTTGTAGTAATTGTGGACTTATCGTTAATCGATCACAACCTGCAAGCTCTGTTATCTCTCCGATATTTCTGAAGCTTGCCCCCATCACGACGGTTTCATAGCCAGATTGTTTATAGTAGTTGTAAATGTTGGTAACCGACTGAACACCCGGATCCTCAGCTGGCGCATATTCTTTTTGATCGGTATTGGCTTTGTACCAGTCTAGAATACGTCCCACAAAGGGTGATATGAGAAATGCGCCTGCATCGGCCGCTGCCGCTGCCTGAGTAAAGTTGAATAGGAGGGTAAGATTGCAATTAATTCCTTCCTTCTCTAGTTGCTCTGCCGCGCGTATTCCCTCTAATGTGGAGGCCATTTTAATAAGAACTCGCTCTTTACCAATACCAGCCTGCTCATACAAATCAATTAACTGCCTAGCTTTCTCTATAGATCTTTTTGTATCAAATGACAGCCGAGCATCAACCTCTGTAGAGACGCGGCCTGGTATGACTTTCACAATTTTTTCACCAATTCCAACAGCTAGCTTATCCATGCACAAGGAGACCTGTTCGTCCCCTGAAAGCGAGCCGCTCTCAACGCTACTAATAACCTCTTGAACAAGAGACTGATACATTGGCATCTGAGCAGCTTTTAATATTAATGATGGGTTGGTTGTCGCATCTTCTGGAGAGTACAAGCTTATGGCCTCGAAGTCTCCGGTATCAGCGACAACGGTGGTCATTTGCTTCAATTGATCAAGTTTACTGGGATTGCTCATATATTCTTGGCTCCAGAGGTGAATTTAAGTGCATTAATTACTACGTCTATATTAGCGCCTGGCTTGTGGGCATTCTCGCTAATATGTCGCCTAAACTGCCGAGCCCCTGGCATTCCATGATAAAGGCCTAGAATGTGACGTGTCATAGCACTTAATTTTACGCCTTTTGATAGCTCATTATCTATGTAATTAACAAACTCTTCAGCAATTTTTTGACGTGTCTTGGGAGGTTTATCATCGCCGTAGATTATACGGTCCACTTCAGACAGCATATAGGGATTAGCGTAAGCCTCACGACCTATCATAACGCCGTCAATTTTTTTTAGATGAGCTAGAGATTCATCAAGGTTAGAAATCCCACCATTTATAATAAATTCCAATTCAGGGAAATCGTTCTTGAGCTGATACACACGCTCATAGTTCAACTCTGGAACCTCTCGATTTTGCTTCGGACTTAACCCCTTAAGCCATGCCTTGCGAGCATGCACAAGAAACGTGGAGCAGCCAGATTTGGCCACTGTATCAACGAACTTACATAGGAAGTCATAGGAGTCGAAGTCATCTACGCCAATCCGATGTTTGACCGTTACTGGAAGATCCGTAGACTCCACCATTGCTTCTACACAGTCAGCCGTAATTTGGGCATTCTTCATCATCACCGCGCCAAACATACCGTTCTGCACCCTGTCACTTGGGCATCCACAGTTTAGATTAATTTCAGAGTAGGCATAGTCACCGGCGAGCTTACAGGCCAACGCTAAATCCTTTGGATTACTCCCACCAAGTTGCAGTGCGACCGGCTGCTCTCTGGCATTCATATCCAAGTGACGGATTGTATCTCCGTGAAGTATTGCTCCGGTCGTAATCATCTCGGAGTAAAGAACGGTGTGCTTGCTAATCAGACGCAAAAAATAACGGCAGTGGCGATCAGTCCAGTCCAACATGGGCGCCACACAAAATTTTCTGTTAATTTTCAATCACTTAACTCCATCGAGGCTAATTTTCATCCATTTTCATCCACGTTGTAAGTCGTTGATTTTCAACGATTTATCACGTTTCTCCACTTTTGTTTGTTTTCGTACTCCCCCACGAGCTCCCCCACGGCAAAGAACGTGCAGAATGTTTTATATTCTCTCCTGACAGAATTATAGCAAAGCACTGATTTTTAAATGTTTCTAATTTTTGTACAGTTCGCTTATTATTGATTACTGTTATTTTTAAAAGTACAACTAAAATACTGAGTGAGAAGAGTTGAAGGTTTGAATGCTTTGTGGAATTAATGATGATTTCTTATTCCCAATTTAGAACTCCCCCAAGGTCACCCCACAGCCTCATAAACTATTGATTTATATGGTAATCTAGCCGATCCAACATCGGTGCTATGCAGAATTTTATGTCGATATTCACAGCCGAATTATTTTCGACAACATATTTTGGCCTCAAAGACAAAACCGCCTGACCTAATTTCATCTTTAGATATCAGCCTACACGCAGGGTTATTAGAGACTAGCGATTTATGGCATGATAGAAGTTAAGGTAAAGGCAGAACAAAAAATGCGAAAAATAAACTACGCTTCAGTATCGATAGTTAGAAATATTATCCTTGCGTTATTATCTATAGTTCTAATCTCCAAGTCTGCAGATGTTTTCGCCCACGCCGATCATGACAAGGCACGATACGTCTCTTCTGACGGTATTGATGCAGGGAAGTGTGACAATCCCTCGACTCCATGCAAGTCTGTTTCCTATGCAGGATTACAGTCAAACAAGGGCGATCGTATTAGGGTAGCGGCGGGTAATTACGTTGTCGATGATGTTGACACGCTTTTTTATCTTTTGAGTGATTTGGTCCCGGTAGAAGGTGAGTACGATAGGGAATCAGCCTTTGACGAGCCTAACTCTAAGAATATTACTCGACTGTCAGGCGTGCCTCTTGAGTTTGCCGATAAGCTAGCTGAGAAAGGTTTTACAGTCATCGTTGATGCTAAAGGTATCGATTTTGAGAATACAAAGGTAATACGCGAAAAGATTCAGGTATACGAGCGTCTTAAAACAGCAAAGCCGGCCACGGACTGTGACAACGGATTTGCAGGAGATCACGCCTGTGAGAACATGGATCTCTTGTCCCATGTTCCTCTTTCTAGTTTCTCTACTAACCCCTCTGCTGCGAATGATGTCTGGGGGTTTTATGATGTTAATGATGATCGTGAGTACGCAATTTTAGGGCTACGCAACGGGGTAGGTGTTGTTGATGTCACTGATCCAGAGTCACCGCGCATGGTTGGTAGCTTAGCCAGTCAATCCACTGCATGGCGAGATATTAAGGTCTACCAGCACTTTAATACTGAAACAGCGCGCTGGGATAGCTATGCCTATGTGACTGCAGATAGCGCGTCGGTAGGTACAATGATTATCGATTTGAGATCCCTACCAGATGAAATTTCAGTTGTTTCAACTGACGAGACTGATATCAGCGCGCACAATGTTTATCTAAGTAATGTTGATTACTCTTTGGGAGTGGCGCTGAATGATGTGGAGCCTTATCTGCACATCGCAGGCTCAAGTCGTCAGGGTGGCTCCTTCAACACCTATGGGCTTCAGAATCCTCAGCGACCTTCGTCTATCTATTCTAATCCATCCTCTTCTCGTTCTAATTACTCGCACGATGTGAGCTCGATGGTGGTGACTGATCAGCGCAAGGATACTCAGTGTGTAGCTGGTGGTCCCTACTGTGAGATATTCTTTGATTTTAACGAGGATAATTTTCAGCTATGGGACAAGACGAGAAATGATTCCCCATCCCGACTGAGCATTACGTCTTATCAGAATGTGTCCTATGTCCACTCTGGCTGGTACACAGAGGATAAGCAGGTTGTGTTGGTTCACGATGAGCTAGATGAGATGGACTACAACTTGAATACAACGGTCCGCTTGTTTGAGTTATCTGATTTAAGAGCACCATCTCTCCTATCTACCTGGAGTGGTCCAACGGGCGCTATTGATCACAACGGGTTTGTGCGAGGAAATCGATACTACATGTCTAACTACACCAGAGGTATGACAGTATTGGATATTTCTAATACAGCTGATCCCAAGGAGATAGGTTTCTTTGATACCTTCCCAGTATCTGACAATACCTCATTCAATGGCGCCTGGGGTGTTTACCCGTATCTACCAAGTGGCGTTATTCTAATTAGCGATATTAGTAGTGGGTTGTATGTTGTGAGAGATAACACGCTTGATAATGATCAGGGCACAGTGAGCTTTGATAAGCCTAAATATATTGTCAATGAGGGCCAAACAATAGAGATAATAGTCACACGAGAGAGTGGTTCAGAGGGAGCGGTGAGTGTGAAGTGGGAATTACTAGCTGGCGCCACTGACGGTGATGATTTAGCTCTAGATTCAGGTGTACTTAATTGGAACTCTGGTGAAAGTCAGGCCCAATCCATTAGCATTCCGATTCTTGATGATAATATTACAGAATCCAACGAGAAGTTCTTTATTCGTCTCCATGATCCCAGAGGATCGCTATCGCTAAAATCACCCAGTATCTCGGTTATCTCAATCAGTGCCAATCAGGGTACTGGTGCTGTAAACCAGGCGCCAACAGTTGACGCAGGTTTGGATATATCGGCAAGCGCTGGGGATAGCGTTAGTTTGCAGGGAACCATGACTGATGAGGATAGTAGGGACTGGTCATACCAATGGGAGCAGCTCTCAGGCACAGCCGTGTCTATTAATCAATCTGATGCGTTAACCGCCCAGTTCACTGCCCCCAGTTCAGAGGCTGAGCTCATCTTCCAGTTGACAGTTACCGATGATGCTGGTGCCGCCGGTTCTGACACAATTCAGGTGGATGTTAGCTCATCGCCTCCAGTTGTTGTGACGCCTCCCCCAGCAAGCAGTGGTGGAGGCGGATGTGCCATCGCCCAAGGCGGGTCGAGAGATTCATCTATGACGATGTTACTTTTGGGTCTAATCTTTCTATTCTTAAGACGTCGAAGGTTTATCGGATAGTCATCCACTCATTTTTTCCCAGCTAGAAATACGACTATTGAGTTAACCTTGATTGAGCGGTGATCCTTTTGATAAAAAAAACCGTTACAATCTTGTCATGCCCTTTGATCATCAAACGTTCTTAAAATCGCTGACTCAGCGCCCAGGTATCTATCAAATGCTAGATGGCGAGGGCGGGGTACTATATGTCGGAAAGGCTAAAAATCTTAAGAAACGAGTTACTAGTTATTTTCGTAAAAGTGGGTTGCCAGTCAAGACTGCCGCGCTGGTAAAGCGCATCTTACAGATAGACGTTACTGTCACTGAGACAGAAACTGAGGCGCTGATCCTTGAGCACAATTTAATCAAGCAGTACCGGCCGCCGTTTAATATTCTGATGCGTGATGACAAGAGTTATCCGTACATTTTTTTATCAGATAAAGACACCTGGCCAAGGTTATCGTTTCACCGTGGACCAAAAAAGGCTAAGGGGACTTACTTTGGACCCTTCCCAAGTGTTCATGCTGTTAGAGATAGCATGAGTTTTTTGCAGAAGACCTTCAAAGTCAGGCAGTGCGAGGATGTATTTTTTAAGAATCGATCCCGTCCATGCCTTCAATATCAGATAAAGCGTTGCACTGCTCCGTGTGTGGACTTTGTTGATAAGGATGAGTATGCGGCCGATGTTCATTTGACACGCCTTTATCTTGATGGGAAGGCCGACAAAATCTTACAACAGCTCGAGCATAAAATGGAGCTAGCCTCTGAAAATCTTGAGTTCGAAACAGCTGCAGACTGCCGCGACCAAATCTCTGCACTTCGACAGGTTCAAGCTCAGCAGGTAATTGAAAAGGGTCGTGGAACCATTGACATTGTGGCCGGTGCAGTCAGTAATGGCCACGCATGTGTCCATATGCTTTATGTCCGACAGGGAAGAATTCTTGGTAGCAGAAGTTACTATCCAAAGACACCTTTAGCTGAGGAGGTTGATGAGCTACTAGAGGAATTTCTACCACAACTTTATCTCAATGGTGGTGGAAGACCCGACCTTCCCAAGGAAATTATTGTAAATGACGAGTTTGATGGGTCCTCAGCACTGAGTGAGGCTCTGAGTCAGAACATAGGACGTAATATTGAGATTAAAAATAATGTTAGAGGATTTCGAGCCAAGTGGGTTGAGCTCGCACAACGCACCGCTGAGCAGAATCTGACAGCAAAGCTAGCATCAAAACAGACCTTGGAGCAGCGCTTTGAATCTCTGCGAGAGACGTTAGAGCTTGATGAAACTCCCCAGCGATTGGAATGCTTTGATATCAGCCATAGCAGTGGCGAGGCAGTGGTAGCATCTTGCGTGGTTTTTGATAGTAATGGTGCTCTAAAAAGTGACTATCGTCGCTTTAATATTGAAAATATAACCGATGGTGATGACTATGCCGCCATGGAGCAGGCAGTTCGTAGACGCTATACACGCCTAATGAAAGGGGAGGGTAAACTTCCTGATATATTGCTGATAGATGGCGGTAAAGGTCAAATAAGTACGGTTAAAACTGTTCTAACTGATCTAGGTGTAGTGGGCGTTATGGTGGTGGGTGTTGCAAAGGGGACAACTCGTAAGCCTGGAATGGAAACTTTGATACTGGCAGATCAAAATAATAAGGTAGTTCCCCGACCTCAACGCGGTGCCTTGCATCTGATTCAACAGATAAGGGATGAGGCCCATAGGTTCGCAATTACCGGCCATAAGGCGCGCAGGGATAAGAAGCGGAAGACTTCTCCGTTGCAGGGTATCCCTGGGGTAGGGCCATCTAGGCGCAGAGATTTACTAAAACACTTTGGTGGTGTGGTGGAGGTTAAGAAAGCGAGTGTTGCAGATTTGATGAAGGTGAGTAATATAAACAAAAAGGTTGCTGAAGCAATTTACTCTGCAATGTACAATGAGTAATCAATGAGGCAAAGCCTCCCAGTAAGTTCTGATTTAAACGGATAAATTCTCTATGTGGAATCTGCCCAATGTATTGACCTTGTTCCGGATCGTTATGATTCCGGTATTCATCGTCGTCTACTATTTACCTTGGGAGTGGCATAACTTTGTGGCGGCCTCTATTTTTGCTATCGCCGCTATAACGGACTGGATCGATGGTTACTATGCCCGAAAAATGAACCTAGTCACTCCATTTGGAGCCTTCCTTGATCCGGTGGCAGATAAATTAATCGTTGTTGCCGCGCTTGTTTTGTTGCTTGAGGTTCATTCAACGCCATGGTTTGCACTCCCAACAATTGTGATCATTGGGAGGGAAATTGTCATATCGGCACTGCGTGAGTGGATGGCGGAATTAGGTTCAGGGAAAAGCGTAGCGGTCTCAATGATGGGTAAAGTGAAGACCTGGGTTCAGATGGTCGCTATTGCGCTTCTTCTACTAGCCAAGCCAGATCAGCAGTGGCTTGTAATAATAGGATTTATTGCTATCTATGCGGCCGCAGCGCTGACTCTCTGGTCGATGCTCTACTACCTAAAGCAAGCTTGGCCGCAATTGAGTGGGCAGGACGATAAGTAGTTGATTTATTGCTGATATTCCCTAGAATAGCGGCCTCGCTAAAAGCCTGCGGATTTACTTAGAATTAGGGCGCGGTAGCAAAGTGGTAATGCTGTGGACTGCAACTCCGCCATCGTCGGTTCGATTCCGACCCGCGCCTCCAAACTTTCTGCATAAAAGCGCTGTGTCAAATTATTCTGCATAACGGCGTGGCAATCGTTCCCTTTTGACTTTTGTGTCATGTATAATCCGCGCGATTAAGACGTTTGCGTTATTGCAGTCTTTGGGCGGTGATCAAATTCCTCGCTCTAACCACTAACAGCGATGCCCGGGTGGTGAAATTGGTAGACACAAGGGACTTAAAATCCCTCGACTTAACGGTCGTGCCGGTTCAAGTCCGGCCCCGGGTACCATTGCTCATAATACTCTCCTGTTTCATTGTCACTTAATCTGATGAGGCGATTTGCTCGAGCAGATCTGCAAGTTCTATTGGATGTGAACGCTGAGCGTTATGGTCACTCTCAAGTACATGGATTGGCCAGCCCCTGCCTTTGGCGTTAGCCCACGACAGGTCAGTTTTCTCCCTGATCTCTCGTGTTTCTGGATTGCTAACAAATGCCACGTAGGTTGCAGGTAATTTTTTGGCTTGGTCGTTATTGAAGGACACAGGTTCGGTCAGTGTGGCAAGTGACTGGGGGACATCATGAGGTGGCTTAGAATTTTTTCTTAGCCAAGGAAAGTAGACAATGCCATCCTTTATATGTAGATCTCTTTTATCACCCCAATGTTCTCTTGCCGAGATTCCATGATTTGGAACGGCGGCATCCAAAAATACTGCATGCTTAATCCTTTTGGGTATGCTATTCATCACGCCAGTAACGACCATGCCTCCATAGCTATGGCCAGCCAAGATAATATTATCTAGCTCCTCATAGACAACGGTGTTTACTACATCGGTAATGTGCGTGGTTAGATTAATTTTTGGACTTAATAGGTGCGCTCTTTCCCCTAGGCCTGTTAATGTAATCCTGTGAACTTTGTGGCCTCTCTTTGCTAGGATATTCTCCATAGTTCTCCAATCCCAGCCGCCACCAGTAGCGCCGTGGACTAGAACAAAAGTTTCATGGGACTGGTCATCATAACTTGCGATTGTTGGTTTCGCGGGCAATGTGAGGAGACAAATTAAAGCTACAGACTTCAGAATGGTTTTAGGAACTGACAAAGTAGGATTTCTCGCTAAAAATTAGGACATTCATTTTGTCATATATTTTAAGATAAGAAAGCATTTAAACTATTGGCTCGGGGTTTTACATAACAAGCTTTAAAGTGATAAGTCGTTTATTAATGGATGGGTTAGAAAATCAAATGAGCAGAGAGAATGGATAACCAAGATCTAAGTATGACGCTTCTGAGCTGTGCTTTTTTTATGCTGGTTATTGCGTTTATTTCCTATCGACAATCAAGGCACGAGGTCTCAAGCAGGGATGGCTACTTTTTAGCTGGCCGAGGGCTGAGTGCCGTATTCATTGCCGGGTCATTATTGCTAACAAATCTATCGGCTGAGCAGCTAATCGGCCTTAACGGTTCGGCATACGGTTTTAATTTAAGTAGCATGGGTTGGGAAGTCACAGCTGCGGTAGCGACAATTGCCATGGCCTTTGTCTTTTTACCTCGCTATCTGGCAGGTGCGTTCTCAACACTACCGGAATTTTTAAACAATCGATTTGATGATGATGTAAGACGGCTCACGGTCGTGTTGTTTATGCTTGGCTACGGCTTAGTAACGATCCCATCCGTATTGTATTCAGGCTCCATCGCTGTGCTTCAGTTATTTGATGTCCCAGCTATGTTTAACCTTTCCTACAGTAGTTCAATAACTTTCACGATCGTTGTTATTGGTAGTATTGGCGGCCTGTATGCAATATTTGGCGGCCTCAAAGCTGTAGCAGTCTCAGATACATTAAATGGCATAGGATTATTGATCATTGGAATAACAGTGCCAGTCTTAGGCCTCTCACTTCTTGGCGAGGGAAGTGTAACCAAGGGTTTAATTAGTATATCTAGTACCAATACTGAAAAACTAAACGCTATAGGATCATCCAGCGATCCAACGCCATTTGCGACACTATTTACAGGAATGATTTTTGCCAATCTCTTCTATTGGTGCGCTAACCAGTATGTTATCCAGCGCACCCTGGGCGCTAAGAACCTTGCTGAGGGGCAGAAGGGTGTTCTTCTGTCAGGTTTCTTTAAGGTTCTTGTACCCATAATGATGATGATCCCTGGAGTTATTGCCTTCCATCTCTATGGTGCGGCAGACAGCCCTAATGGTCTCGATTCGATTGACCTTGCCTATCCCAGACTTATTCGAGATGTACTTCCTACCTATGCCTCAGGATTCTTTCTAGCGGTGCTGCTTGGAGCAGTTTTTAGCTCGTTTAACTCCCTACTAAACAGTGCCGCCACGCTGTTTTGCCTTGATGTTTACGAACCCTGGAAAAAGAACAAGGGCTTGCCTGCGCTGACTGACCAACAAATTTTGCGGGTAGCTAAGATTGCATCTATTGTGATTGCCTTATTTTCGTTTGTTGTAGCTCCTATGCTGCAGTTTGCCCCTGATGGTCTTTGGCAAATTATCCGAATATTCACAGGTTTCTATAACATTCCCGTCATTGCCATCGTCATGGTTGGTTTATTCTCCAGAAGGATTCCAGCACTGGGTCCCAAAATAGTGATTGGCTTCCATGTGATTACCTATGGCCTCGTTAAATTTGTGTTAGATGATGTAATAACCCTTCACTTTATTCACCTTTATGCTGTGCTATTTTTCATAGAGGTCATGATTATGATAATCGTGGGTCACTTCAGGCCTACGCAAAAGGCTTGGACTTATGAGCGGAATCAATCTGTTGATATGCAGCCATGGAAGTATGGAATACCCTGTGCTGTCACTCTATTCTCATGTGTCGTAGCACTTTATCTACTATTTTCTCCAGTGGGCGTAGTTGGAGGGTTTAGCGCCTTATTTGCTCCTCTAATAGGCCTAATAGTCATCCTAAATACCTTTAGTTGGTGGAAATTCATAGCCAGAGGATAGGATGATGGGAACCAGTTCTAAAACTAATTCGTTTTACAGTCTCCATAGCAGTAACTGCAGCTTAGTGATTGATTGCCGTGGGAATGCACCCGCAATTCTTTACTGGGGGAGTCGACTATCTGATGCAACAAACTTTGAGATGCTCTCATTGCTATCTACCCCTCAGGAGCTGCCGGCTTTCCCGCAAGAGCAAGCTCCCATTGCCCTATCTCCTGAGGGTGCGGCTGGATTTGAGGGAAGTCCAGGTATACAAGTGCATCGTGAAGGCTATCAGTGGGGTATTTTTAGTCAAATTGAATCGGTTAGTGTCGAAAGTAATAGAATTACATTTGCATCATCCTGCAGTGGCTCTGAGATCCAGATTACTCATTGCTTAAAGCTGGATTCTGACAATGATGTCTTGTCGGCAACGACAAGGATTACTAACACGGGTGCATCAAGACTTTGTCTTGAGCGCTGCGATGCACCGTGTATTCCCATTCCTACGCACTACACCAAGATACTGGGATTCAATGGCCGCTGGGGAAACGAGTTCCAGCTCCAGTCCTTAGATAGATTCAAAGGTGCTTACCTACGAGAGAATCGGTCTGGTCGCACATCTCACAGCTCGTTTCCAGGCGTTATTGTTCACTCTGAGCATGCTAACGAGAGTTCGGGAGATGCCTATGGTCTTCACTTAGGATGGAGTGGTAATCATCATGTTAGAGTCGAAGAGCTATCCTCAGGTCGCTCCTATGCGCAACTAGGGGAGCTATTTTTACCAGGTGAAATGCAACTTGAACCTGAAGAGTCTTATACCTCCCCTATACTTTATGGAGTCAGCAGCCAAATTGGTTTATCGGCCATGTCGACCTCATTTCATCAGTTTGTTAGAGCTCATCTGATACATAAAAAAGTCTCTCATAAAGAGCGCCCTGTCCATTTCAATACCTGGGAGGCGATGTATTTCGACCTATCTCTTGAGCGTCTATGCTCGCTTGCCGATAAGGCCTCTGAGATTGGCATTGAGCGGTTTGTTCTGGATGATGGATGGTTCAAGAATCGCAAAACTGATCAGTCTGGATTGGGTGACTGGTATGTCGATAAATCTATTTTCCCCTCAGGCTTGATGCCACTTATTGATCATGTGCATGCCAATAAGATGGAGTTCGGTCTTTGGGTTGAGCCTGAGATGGTGAACCCAGACAGCGACCTATATCGCACGCATCCTGACTGGGTTCTAAAGATACCTTCAGCGCCTCTTCTCTTGTCAAGAAATCAGCTGGTCTTGGATCTCACAAGAGATGAAGTTCAGAGCTACTTGTTTGCAAGGCTTAATGACTTGCTCAATGAATACCCGATTAACTATCTAAAATGGGATATGAATCGCGCTATACATCAGCCTGGAGATCAGAGGGGGCGTGCTGTAGGTCGTGAACAGACTATTGGCGTGTATAGATTATTGGGCCGCATTCGTGATGCTCATCCAGATGTTGAAATTGAGAGTTGCTCCTCAGGCGGAGGGCGGGCAGATTTTGGAATTCTCGCCCACACTGATCGTATTTGGACCTCAGACAACAACGATGCGCTTGATCGGCTTGGTATCCAGAGGGGGTTTTCGATGTTCTTTCCCTCAGAAGTTATGGGATCACACGTCGGTCCCAATGTCTGCCACCTTACGGATCGACAAATTAGTATGGACACGAGGGTTGGAGTCTCAATGTTTGGTCACATGGGAGTAGAGGCCAACCTTTTTGAGTTAGATGACAATCAGATAAAGGCATTAAAGGCAGGAATTGAACTTCACAAAGAGCATAGGGGTCTGATCCATGGAGGTACCTTAGTTAGATTAGATACTGATACAGTGGAGCATTCATTTGGCATTGTTGCGAGTGATAAGCGGGAGGCCATTTTCTCGTATACCCAAATAGATAGCTTGCAAAATAGCGTGGGAGGTAGGCTGCTGTTTGTTGGCCTAGACAAGGATCGTATCTACAGTATTTGTGTTATTTGGCCAGAGCAGCCTCAGAGCTACTCCAAATCAATCCTTGATGTTATCAATGGTTCTCAGATTAGCGGAGAGGCTCTAATGAATGCCGGAGTTCAATTACCTATTATGAAGCCTGCTAATCTACTAGTTTTCCATTTATTGTGCGTTGACTAACAAATTGATCCCTATTTTCTCGCCCATACAACGAGCTTATGACCTAAACCGATTGAATGGTATCTGACCACATCTTTTATGCTTTGAGGCCTACATACTCTGCTCTGTTGCCTAGCACAAATCGGTTGATTAAGAGGGCTAGTGAAACGCAGATGAGGAATGTGAAGAACATCATATGTATGTAATGAAGAGGCTTCCATATCCATAAAAAGTACGCGTACATTAAAACTCCTGAGAGCACTGCAGCGACAGCGGCGCGGTAATCTACATTGTTAAACAACAGTCCGACAGTAAAGCAGGCGAGTATTGGCATACTGATAAGGCCGAACAGTTCTTGTAGAAGATTAATTATACTGTCAGATTCGGCATAGATCGGCACCATCGCTATTGCGATTACAACGAAAAAGCTTGTCGCGATGCCACTTAACTTCCGTAAGTTGGGGCTCTCATTAATATAGGCCTCATGAAGATCACAGACATACATGGCCGCTGAAGAGTTCACCATACTATTGAATGAGCTTAGGACAGCTGCCGCGATTGCAGCTGCAAAGATACCGGATAACCAACCTGGGAGAAGGTCGCCAACTATACGACCATAGGCCTGATCTCCAATATCACCATATAACTTGAAGGCTACTATGCCCGGTATTACAACCATAGAGGGAATAAATACGACACGGATAAACGCAGCGGCATATACGCCTTTCTGAGCCTCTTTGACAGTCGGCGCGGCCATGGCTCTCTGAGTTATTGTTTGGTTGGTACTCCAGTAAAAAATTTGAATAAATAGCATGCCTGTTAGCAGAGTTTGCCAAGGTATGGGGGAGTCACTACCGCCGATCAGAGTCAGCCTCTCTTGGGGAATTCCACTAAAATCAAAGTCAATTGCCATGAGCGATAGAATTACTATTAAGAGTCCCATCGCCAATACTAAAACACCACCATAGGTATCTGATACAGCCACCGCCCGAAGTCCACCAAGTAGAGCATAGGCAGCACCTAGCAGCGCAAGGGCAGATGCAATGATTATTAGATCGGTCTCAATACCCGTCATTGAAATCATGAAGAGGGCGCCCGTATAAATCACCGCCGGCTGAAACACAAAAACATTAATAAAAAGAAACATGGATGACACTAGGGCTCGGAGATGTTTGCTATTGTAGCGTCGCTCTAAAAGTTCGGTGGTGGTTGTACAATTATTTCGGTAGTAGACGGGTAAGAAAACTTTGGCCAAGATCAGTAATCCCATGAAACCTGAGAGCTCCCAAAGCGCAAGCAATAGCATTTGGTTCCCATTCATACCCACAAGTTGATCAGTGCTAAGATTCGTTAGGGTGATTGATCCGGCGACAAAGACCCAAGTAAGTCCGCCACCTGCAAGGAAGTACTCTTTATTTGAATCCGCCTGACGACTACTTTCACCCCTACATTTTTTGTAGGTGAGTATGGCGATAGCGCCTAGTACGATACAAAATACGGATAACTGGATAGCTTGCTCAGACATTTAATTTCCCCAATTATCAGGTATTGGTAAACACTGTCATTTTTTACAAACGATTTCTATTATTCCCGATAGAAGCTAATACCGCTACCCCAAAGGTTTTTGAAACCGGGCCATGGTTCACTGTATTCGCCATTCTGACCTTGATATTGCTCGATACTAGTGCGTGTAGGTAAGTAACTGCAGCGATCTTTATCATTTTTAACATGGCAATCTAGAAATGCAAGGGTCATATGCTTGTTGACCCTATTTAAGGTTTCGATTTTCCAACTAGGCTCAAAATAATGACCCAGTTCAAAGTCTGTATTGAATGCAATGCCTGGCGGCGGATGGCCAGCTATGTTGTGTCTTGCATTTTCATAGACCATCATATATTTGTCTGCCGAGCCCGTTTGCTTGAAGAGCTTTTTTATTCCATTCTCAAAGCCAGATGTGTTGTCCTGATCCCCAGCGACATAAAACATTGGGACTGTAATTTTTTCCATCGATTTAGCATCATGAACATCAAGCTCACCACCCCAAGGAGAAAATACTTGAACTGCTTTCCAACGAGGATCAAGTTCCTCTTCCCCTGCGAAGCATGAATTTAGTCTGAGGGGCAAAAGGGAAGCTAAAATACTTGGCACACCAATTTGTTTTAAATTTTTAGCGTTGAACGTATAACAGCCACCAATAGTATTAATCGCTCCAAATCCTCCCATGGAATACCCGATTATGGCTGCTTTGTCGGTATCTACCAAGAATTTAGAGTCTGATGCAAATACTGAATTGTCTTGCTTGGATAAAAAGTTGAGCACAAACCGATGATCTCGAGCCCGATTGTAAAAGGCGTTAATACCTCCAGAGGCCCTCTTCCCCTCGTCAGTCATTTCTGCATTAGTTGATCCAGTGTGATCAATCCCAACGACCACATAGCCATGGCTGGCAAGATGTTCTCCCAGATAAAACATTTGGGTTCTGTAACCAGAGAAACCGTGAGATAAAAGTATTATAGGAGACTCAATACCATTAACTGGATCCGCATTACGATAGGCCTCACCTTGCAACTCAAAAGGCTGCTGGAGTCGAGTAACGTCCTTGTAGGTTGCTTTAGTTTGTCTTAAATAATCCTCGGATAACTTGGCTGGATACCATACCTCGAGCACCAAAGATCGAAATGTTGAGGTAATGAAATTGTCTGTATTTAGCCGCTTATCATCCGTCGCCGTGATGGTTTTAACTCCAACATTATAGGGCCCTGCAAGGGCTAGCTCTGGAGTTACTGGGGACTGAATAGTATAGAGCTGTTCAGCTCCAAAGACGAAGCTATTTGAGAAGAATAGAGTGCCGAGAGTAATGATTCGCAGCAAAATCGTTTTCACAAATGTTTCTCCTAAAAGCTATCGAATAGAGTTTGCAAAAAAGGTGGTAATGATAGGCGTAAATCTCTAATTGTTGGGCATATTAGCATAGAGGCATGCGTGAATTACGAGGTTTAATTATTTTCAAGATTCATTAAATGCGCATTAGTTTTTGACAGGATTACGATAAATCTATCCAAGTAGTAGACTCCTGCAAATTTTTGTCTCACTATAAACATTGTTCCTCATTAATAGAAAATAATGGATTATTTGGATACCTTTAAGTGACTGGCCAAAGACTACGTTTTTTTGAAAAATCATTGGGTCAACGTCATATTGTTGAATCCGATAAGTACCTCTATAAATCCCCAAAAGCTGGCCATAACTTGGTAGTAATTGGGACAGGGACTATGGGTCAGGAGCACATGTACGTTGCAACATTGCTTGGGCGCGCAAGGATTCATGGCATCTATGACTCGAATGCTCATAGTATGGATATGGCTGAAGATAACTTTAAGAGGTATTGCAATGATGCCTTAGTGCGCTACGGTAGTTTGCAGGAGGCCTGCATGGATCCCGACATTGATGCAGTAATGATTTGTACTCCGAATCATACCCACTTCGATATTCTCTCTGTGGCGATGGGGACGGATAAACCAATATTTCTAGAGAAGCCAATGGCGACCTCAATCGAGGATGCGAAAAGTATTGTTGATGCCTGTGAGGGCTATGAGGCGTTTGTGCAGCTAGGATTGCAGTATCGATACAAGTCTCAATATGTCGAAGCCCTTCATGAGTTAAAGCAGCGTAAATCGCTGGGCTCTCTCAAGACGATAAGTTTGAGCGAGCATCGTCCACCCTTTCTGGATAAGGTCGATCAATGGAATAAGTTTAACCAAAATACAGGCGGCACTCTGGTAGAGAAGTGCTGTCACTACTTTGATTTAATGAATCTGATGGCTGATGCAGCGCCCATACGAGTCTATGCCTCAGGAGGGCAGGCGGTAAACTTTGCAGATTTTACAAGGGATGGCGCCGCCTCGGATATTGATGACCACGCCTTCGTTATTATTGAATATGCTAATGGTGTTAGAGGAAACTTCACGTTGAACATGTTTTGCCATGATTTTACCGAGGATCTTACTCTGTGTGGAGATGTCGGTCGTCTAACAGCCAAGGAGGTATTCAATGTGCACCAGCGGCAACCCTCGAAGGCAACGATATCGTTACAGCTAGGGGAGGGTGGGGCATCTAAGGAGTCAGATGTCACCTACAGCAGAGATATTGAGGAGAGCGGGCACCATGGCGCTACGTATTTTGAGCATATTGCCTTTATTGATCAAATTGAAGGTAAAGCGACTCAGTCAGCTACCCTGTTGCAGGGGCTCTGGTCAATGATCGTGGCGTGTGCGGCGCAAGCGTCAATAGCTGAGGGGCAGGTAATACAAATAAATGAATTTATGAAAGTTAATGATTTGTCGAAATTTTTAGATTAGAACGGGTTACTTATGAATCAATCCATTAACGTGACAGGGCAGACCATGCCGGCTGTTGGCTTGGGCCTCTGGAAACTAGACAGCAGTGATGTCGCTGGCGCGGTTTATGCCGCAATTAAGAGCGGATATAGACATCTTGATAGCGCTGCGGACTATGGTAATGAAGTTCAGGTGGGAGAGGGGATTGCTCGAGCAATATCTGATGGGCTATGTTCACGGGAAGACCTCTGGATTACGTCCAAGTTATGGAATACCTACCATCGATACGAGCATGTGGAAGTGGCTTGCAAGAGGTCCTTGACTGACTTGGGTATTGATCACTTTGATTTATATCTCATTCATTTCCCCATAGCGCTAAAGTATGTGGATATTGACCGGCGCTATCCTCCAGAGTGGTTGTTTGATCCTAGTGGAGAGGACCCATCCATGGAGCTAGATTCTGTTCCCTTGAGTGAGACGTGGTCTGCAATGGAGGGCTTGGTTGAGAGTGGTTTGACTCGGAAAATAGGAGTATGTAACTACAATACTGGCTTACTCCATGATTTGATGAGTTACGCTCGAATTAAACCAGCGATGTTACAAATAGAGTCCCATCCCTACCTGACACAAGAGGCTCTATTGCGCACTGCTTCGTCCTATAACATTGCTGTCACTGCGTTTTCGCCACTTGGGGCGCTGTCCTATGTATCCATTGATATGGCAACCGAGGCCGATTCTGTTTTAAAGGAGCCGGTGGTGATGGCTGCCGCTGAGAGGGCTTCAGTGACGCCAGCGCAGGTAGTCCTGCGTTGGGGGGTACAGAGAGGTACGGCCGTAATACCTAAAACCAGTCGATCAGAGCGGCTAGTAGAGAATCTCTCTCTAGCTCATTTTGCGCTTACAAATGAGGAGATGGAGGCTATTTCAGGATTAAATCAGAACCGCCGTTTTAATGATCCAGGTGTTTTTTGTGAGGGCGAATTTGGACGTTTTCATTCAATCTACGATTAAGGGATTAATAAAGAGCTATGAGTGAGTTTAGCGCGCAAATAGTTAGTTTACCTACGCAACAGAAACATACAGGTAGTGTGTTCCCGTTACTCTATACAGGACATCCTATCGATGATGATGCTGTGCTGCATTGGGTTGAGAAAAATAAGGTAAAAATAGAAGATGAACTGAAAACTCATGGAGCCATATTATTTAGAGATATGGGCGTTAATGATGATCAGGATTTTGATCGTTTTATCAGGGCCTTTGATTGGCCCAGCTTTACTTATGAGGAGTCCCTATCAAATGCGGTTAGACGTAATCGTACGGAGTTAGTTTTTACAGCCAATGAGGCGCCACCAGATGTATCAATTTTTCTCCATCACGAGATGGCTCAAACTCCAATCTATCCGTCCAAGTTGTTCTTTTATTGTGAGCTCGCCCCGCAATCGGGCGGTTCTACACCAATCTGTCGGTCTGATATCCTTTTAGAACACCTGAAGAGAGAAATCCCTAATTTTGTAAGTGCTTGTGAGGATAGGGGAGTGAAGTACTCCCAGACAATGCCATCGGATAATGATTTAGAGTCGGGTCAGGGTAGGAGTTGGGGTAGTACCCTTAGCGCTAATAGTCCAGAGGAGGCCGAAACTAAATTGCGGAGATTGGACTATGAATGGCAATGGAGAGATGATGGATCTTTAAGTGTAATAACGCCCCGACTTCCAGCTATCAGAATTTTAGATGATGGACGTAAGGTATTTTTTAATCAGCTGATTGCAGCCTTTAGGGGTTGGCAGGATGCTAGAAACGTCGGTGAAAAGTCTATCTGTTACGGGGATAACTCTCCTATATCCAATGGGGATATGGAGGTAGTCATCAGGCTATCAGACATGCTCACCTTCGATGTTCCCTGGCAGACTGGGGATATTGTACTGGTAGATAATTTTATGACAATGCATGGGCGTCGGCCCTTTGGGGGTCAAAGGCGAGTGCTGGCTTCACTTGTGGCTTAGGGATGTCATAGTTCATTGAAACGCGTTATTCTATTATCCATAGACAGAGGGAAACATTTCGTTGAGTTAGGTCTTGCTGCAGAGATGTTTCAGTTCAAGCGAATTTTTTAGGGGCCACTTCATTTTGATGCATTATAAAGCGATTATTTTCAGTATCTCTGCCTGCCTTTTACTTGGCTTACTGCCATCAAAGGTAACTGCTTCGGAGTATGATATTGATGGCAATGGGGAAGAAGATGCGCTCACTGATGGGCTATTATTTCTGCGTCATGAATTTGGCTTGACGGGAACGACACTAACCACAGGAGCGCTAGCGTCAGATGCGACGGCAAATAACCCAGAGTCGATCGCTAATTATATTGATCAAAGAACTACAGTGTTTGACCTGGATGGCAATGGGTCAACCGATGCATTGACAGACGGATTGCTGTTGTTAAGACATTTGTTTGGTTTGTCCGGCGATGCCATGACTAACGGTGTGATTGGTCTTGACGCGACAAGAATCAACTACGAGCAGATTAAGTCGCATATAGATACAGAGCGGAATCCATCGACACCAGGTAATAAGCGCCCTTTCTTTACGTCTTCCTCGTCATTCGATGTAGAGGAGAATCAAACTGTTATTGGGACGGTGATTGCTACGGATTCTGACGGGGATAACATAAGTTATTCAGTATCTGGAGATGACGCGTCTGCTGTTAATATTGATCCATCAAGCGGGGCCATGTCCTTTCTCATACCTGCCGATTATGAATCTGTTCAATCTTATTCAATAAAAGCCGTTGCCAGTGATGGAATTGATGAAACTACCCAAAATATCTCCATCGTTATCACAAATATACCTCCACCGACTCTAAGTGAGGTGGCGATCAGTGGCACCTATAATGATGGGCAGTCAGAGGAGCTGCTATTTTTAAGTAAAAATGGGAAGGTTTTCTCTGGTCGAACATCGCATAACGGCACAGTAGACAAGCTCATTGCGAGTTTCGAATACACTGGAAGCTCTGTTTCTATAGGCGGTGTTGTTCAGGAGAGCGGTATAACAGTCAACGATTTTACTGACATTGTTCCCTATACAGTCACGAATTCGGATGGAGATATTGAGAATTTTACGGTTGATTTAACTCGATTCACTGGGTTACCTATCGTATATCTTAAAACCGATGGCTCTGTTGGGATCGATTCGAAGGATGACTATGTAGAGGGTGATACCTCTATATTTGGCGGAAGGAATTTCGATGACCTTGAAGAGGTAGAGATGAAAATCCGCGGCCGTGGCAACTCGACTTGGATGCACCCCAAGAAGCCGTTTCAAATGAAATTAGAAGATAAGGCTGAATTTTTGGGTATGCCAAACGACAAGAAGTGGCTGTTTTTAGCGGAGTACTCAGATAAGACGCTGCTGCGGAATAAAATATCCTTTGAGATGGGTTATCTGAGTAATCTTGATTGGACCCCGCAGGGTCGGTTCGCCGAAGTTTATATAAACAATCAATACAACGGAACTTACCATGTCACTCAAAAGGTCGAGGAGACTAATAACCGAGTGCCGCTGGGGGACACGGGTTACTTACTGGAGATTGATCACCCTGATCGAATAGATGCTGATGAAGACGTTTATTTTGATAGTGTGATGGATGATCGCTATTTTGATACCTGCCCGTCGGGAAGGTTTCTAATTAATATCAAAGAGCCGAGCCTCGATTACGATAGCGCTGAATTTACTTACATCAAAGATCTTATAGCAGACTTTGAGAGGTCTCTCTTTAGCACACGATTCTTAAGTGAAGCGGATGGCTACCTTAATCATATCGATGTTAATAGTTTTGTGGATTGGTATTTGATTAGTGAGATTACTAAAAATGTAGACTCTAAATGTTTCTCTAGTATCTTTTTGAATGTGATGCCGGGCGAGAAGATAAAGATGGGTCCGCTTTGGGATTTCGACCTGTCATTTGGTAACGTCGACTACGCGGACAGTCGTTATGCCGAGGGATGGTGGGTCAAATATCATCCGTGGTATTACAGACTTTTTGAAGATCCAGCATTTGTTGAACTGGTTAAGGCAAGGTTTGCCTATTTTCGAGGTAATCAAGATTTGATTCTTGAAAAAATAGATACCTATGCCGAGCAACTGCAGTGGTCTCAGCAGGAGAACGATGATTTATGGCAAACGATTGGCGTGTTCGTATGGCCAAATCCCGTCGCTTTCGATACGTATCAAGAGGAAGTGGATCACATGAAAATGTGGTTCAGAAATAGAATGGATTGGCTTGATGACGCGATAAACAATTTGACCAATGACTTGGGTGATGATGGGCAGACTGCGATAATTCACGCGATACCAGGCTTGATTCAGGCTGAGGATTTCAGTGCGATGGAGGGTATTCAGGTTGAGAGCACTGGAGACGTAGGTGGAGGTTCGAACGTTGGATATATCAGTGCTGGCGACTGGCTTGAGTATACGATCGATGTCTCCAGTGCGGGCAGCTACCTATTTGAGTACCGTGTGGCGAGTTCAGGGGGTACTACCGGCTTTGAGGTCTTGGTCGATGGCGTTCAAGTTGATTCTCAAAGTATCCCTGACACTGGCGGTTGGCAGTCCTGGGTGACTATCTCGGCTGTGTTTGAATTAAGCGCCGGAAATCAGGTGTTGAGACTCAATGCAGTTGATGACTCCTGGAATATAAATTGGATAGATGTGACAACTCAATAAATATGTAAAATAAAGTCGGCAAGGAGCGCAACTTGAAAGGAATCAGCAGATGAATATCTTGGTTTTCATAATATCTATTCTCACTTCAGGCCTTGTTTTTTCTACGGAGAATAAGATCTCAAGAAGTTATCTTGTTGAGCAATTCAATCAGGCACAGCGTTGTTTTAACTCTACTTCCACCTCAAATAGATCTGCAGGTAGAAAAATATATTGTGCAGAGTGGGCTCTGGAAGAGGGCCGTCGTTTGTTTGAACCCGACAGTTTGAACATCGCGGCGCTGACCTACAATTATGGCAAGGCCTTAAAGCGAAGAGATAAGAAAAAAGCTCTTGATATACTGGGCGAGTCCCTCGAGCTCTATGAGGCCATTTATGGTGAGTCTTCTCTTGAGGTAATCAATATCCTCATTGATATGGGAGAAAGTCGAAAAGTAAAAGCTATTGCAAAAAAGAACTTCGATCAAAACTCAGTCGAATACGCAAGAATTCTCCTAGATTTATCCTTGAGTGAGATGATAAATTTGAGAGAAACGAGTCGGTATGCACGTTCAGCTCTTGAGATATATCGTGAGAAGGAGGGAGTCGAATCTCATAATACCGCTTCTGCAAGTTTCCAGATGGGTAAGGTCAAGTTTGCTCAAAAAAAGTACGAGTCAGCTATACCCTATCTTATCGGAGCAACAAAACATCCAGAGGTAGCCATTTTTGCCCATGGCTGGTTGGTTCGAGCCTATGGGCTCACTGATCAAGATGATATGGCAAGTTACCATGCAACGCAGATCGGTCAATCCCAGAAGGGGGAGAGGGCAGATTTGGTTCCGCTTTTCGTTAAAAATCCTGATTATCCACGATTTGCTCAGACAAGGAGCATATCTGGTTATGCACTTATTGAACTCACCATTTCTAAGGAGGGGCGCGCCACCGATGTTGTATTAATTGAGGAGTCACCAGAGTCTTTGGGTTTTGGCGAGGAGGCGCTTAAAGCTAGCGCTGCAATTATCTACGCGCCACGCTTTGTTGACGGCGTGGCTCAAGAGGTACCGGGAGTTATTTACAAATATAATTTTAAAATGCCAAATTAGTTTATCTGCCGA
>ERZ802822.455-NODE-455-length-28999-cov-14.131768_pt1 | contig 28999 bp, 26 predicted proteins | sample MGYA00345649_ERZ802822 | MGnify/ENA primary metagenome ERZ802822 (study PRJEB30503, sample SAMEA104212359) | marine metagenome | biome: Westerlies Biome; feature: [SRF] surface water layer (ENVO:00010504) within the epipelagic zone...; material: water...
GAGACCGCCGATGTGTTCTACACCCGCGTGGCATGCCAACTGCTGGATGACAAAACCGGTCGGTGCAAACGTTACGCGACGCGGCTTGAGGAAGTTGAGGACTGCCTAGACGTGCGCCGCATGAGTGCTGCTGAACTTGCCTGGATGCCACGAAGCTGCGCCTACCGGCGTCTCGCGGAGGGGAAATCACTGCCACGGTGGCATCCTCTGATCACGGGTGACCCCCAATCGACTGCCAACGCCAGCATGGCGGTCATAGGTAGAACGATCAGCGAGACCACCGCCGATCTTGACCAGCTGGAAGCCGAGATTATTGAGTGGGTGGATATCTAAAAGTAAAGGCGAGATTAGCCTGACTTAAGCGCCCGGCTCAGTAATCTATCCAACTGATCAGCGAACGCCTTGCGATCGGTCTGATTGAGCGGCGGCGGGCCACCGGTATGCTCGCCAGAGGCGCGCATGGTCTCCATGAAGTCACGCATTTGTAGCCGCTGGCGAATGTTGTTTTCCGTGTAGCGCTCACCCCGAGGTGTCACCACGAGCGCGCCTTTTTCAAGGATCTCGCTGGCGAGAGGGATGTCGGCTGTGACCACTAGGTCGCCCTCTTCCACTCGAGCGACGATTTCATGATCCGCCATGTCGGGGCCCTTGGCGACCTGATACAGGCTGATCAGGGGAGAGGCCGGAATCTGGAATGACTGGTTAGCGAATAACGTGAGTTTGATACCGCGCTTTTGTGCCGCGCGATACAAAATGTCGCGAATCACCACTGGGCAGGCATCGGCGTCGACCAGAATATGCATCGTCCTAAATTGACCTCGTCACCTGCGCAGCCCGCGGCCGCTGATTGCACGGCTTCACTGTCTGACTGGGGAGCCGCGATGACCTCCTCCAGCGCTGGCGAGGCCTTGCCAAGTGTGTATACTACGCGCCCCGGCGAGGCACTGCCTCGTTGGCTTTGCGCGGAATTAGCTCAGCTGGATAGAGCGTCGGTCTACGAAACCGAAGGTCGCAGGTTCGACTCCTGCATTCCGCGCCATCTCCGCTCTGTCCTTCCCGCTCTCAGCGCGACACCGCCTCCAGAATTTCGATTTCTGGCGCGGCAGCCACCATGCCAGCCAGCTGCTTGTTAGCCGCAAGAAAATATTCGGTCTTGCCATGGGCATCGAGGGCCTCCGGGCTGTCGTACTGCTCCATCACTTTGTACACCTGTGGATCGCTGCCACTTTTATGTAGCGCGTAGAACACGTTACCAGGCTCATTAGCCCTCACCTTTTCAGTGAGATCCAGAAAAGCACTCTCGAACTCTTCGTTTTTGCCTTCCAAAATGGTGATAGTCGCCAGTAAACCAATAGCCATAATTAATGTCCTATGCATGTTTGAATCGTGAATGGCTGCGCAGTTTATCGGAGCACGAGGTCAATGATGGCGGCCTAGCACGAATAACCACAATACATGTCGCAACTACCCCGCCCGGCTTCCTCAATTGACTTTGACTCTCACCCGAGCCACCACCGCCGTGTCCCGATACACTCGCCACTTCTGCCACTGACCAGAGAACAGGAGCAACACATGAGGGCAAGCGCCGAACTAGTGCCGATGGGCACTATCACCGCACAGTTGGGAAAACGTATCGAGGTGGGCGACGGGCCCAAAGGCACTCGACTGCTGGTGGACGTCACCAGTGTTGAGGTGGAGAGCGATCGGTTACGCGCGAGCCTGGCGGCAACCGACGCCGCAGATTGGCTGACAGTCGGTAGTGATGGCTCCGTGGGCTGTGTGGATGTGCGCTTTACCCTGAAAACCGATGACGGCGCCTACATCTATGTCGAGTACGGCGGCCGGGCCGACATGGCCAACGGCTTGATTGCCACCGCACCCACTTTTCAGACCGGCGATGAGCGCTACGCCTGGCTCAACAGTATTCAAGCGGTCGGTGCCGGCGCACTCGCTGAGGATGGTGTACTGACCTACTCTTTGTATGAGGTTGTATTGAGTCGGAGCTGAGCTTTACTGCGCTTCGGTTTCGCTACAGTACGCTATGCCCCGCAGAACCTATGAATCAGACGGACACCGCGTTGAGGTCGTCGAAGATCTCGACGCTCTGGTGTCTGACAAGCGCGCAGGCTGGCGCGCGACACCTGCCAAAGCGCGCAGGCGGCAGCGCCGGTATGGCAAACGCCTGACAAAAGCGGTTCTGTCTGCAGGCATTGACCGAGACTAGACATAGCGACGCCCGCCACCAGACTCGCATACATTAAGTCCGCACAGCCCAGCTATCAGGCTCAGCGAGCCCGCAAAGAACAAAAAGAAGAGGGAAAAGAAAAGGCCCCAGCAAAGCCGCCGGTGAGGCGCTTCGCTGGGGCCAGCACAGACTCGTAGTCTGACAATGTTTACGCCCTCCGCTATGAGCGGATCACTCCCCCCCGATATGCAGATATCCCAGCCGCTCTCACGCGCCTCACTTGGGCGCTACAGTGACTGCGACCCGCTTAATGACACTGCAACAAAACATCTTTAGTGTGAGAGACGTTGGTGCACTTGCCGCCAATTAACGAAAACATAACGCGGGGAAAACGCAATGAAACACTGGATCAACACATTGTTAAGCCTGTTCATCATCGCAGCGATGAGCCCGGCGCACGCACAGCAGGATATGCCGCAAATGGCTGCCATCGAGAGCTGGGGCTGCCAAATGAACGAAGGCCAGTCCATGTCGGATCTCATGAAAGTCGTCAACGACTGGAATGAGTGGTCTGACGACAACGGTATTGACGCTTACTCGGCATGGGTGCTGAACCCGATCTTCAAGGCCAACGCTGACTTTGTCCGCGAGGCGGGCTGGTTCGGATACGCACCTAACTTCACCGAGATGGGCAAGGTCATGCAAACTTGGATGACAAAGGGCCAGAAGCTAAACGAGCGCTTTAACAAGGTGTGGACCTGCGGCTGGCACAGCGAAGCAGCGACCATGCTGGTGCGCCCACCCGCTGATGGCCCCTCCTCAGCCGTGGTCAGCTTCAGTGACTGCACGCTCAATGAAGGCGTCACCCCCGCTGATATGATGGCGGCCACTGCCAAGTGGAACGCCTATCTCGACGAGCAGGAAGTTGGGGCGGCAATCGGCTATCACTTTCCCGGTCATGGAAACCCGACCGACATGACTGCAGATATGAAAATCTCTGTCTGGAGACCTAGCCTAGAGAGCTATGGGCGTGACGCAGATCTCTATGTGAATGGTGGCGGCCGGCAGATTGACGATGCCATTTTTGGCCAGATCATGAGCTGTGACAGCCCACGCATGTATGCGGCGACGCTCGTTCGCGCAGGACAGGCTCAGTAACGCTCACTCTTTGTTTCGCCTTGACCACCAGTTGAGGCGAAACACTCGCGGGGAGGTCCGTCACCGACAGACCCCCCCTCTTTTCCGCCCTGATTACGTCGCCGATTGGCGACCGCCGCAACCCGCTCATATTTTGCTATCGCCCGCGCAAATTCTGCTGGCGCGCGTAAGATTTTTGAGGTATTTCTTACCCTGTTTTCAGCTCGGATAACAACAGCGCCGGGGCGACGCTGGCCGGCTTTAGGGGGGACCTGACAATGGCGAGACGTGCGGGAGGCAGACAAGCGCGACATGCTCAGCGGAGCGCGCCGCTGGAAGAGGCCATGAAGCCTGTGCGGCCCGGTGAACGCGGCGGCCGCTACCGTCCTTTTAACGACCAGGACCTCGAAACCATTGTCGAAAATATCTACCGGATTCTCGAGGAAGTGGGCTTCAAAGACGCCACACCCCATTGCATAGAGACCTGCGAAGCCGTCGGCGCAGTACTGGGTGACGACGGTCGCTTACGCATGCCCCGCGCTGTGGTCGATGGAGCGCTCAAGCAAGCCAAACGTAACCTCACGCTGCACGCACAGGACCCGGAGTTCGATCTGGATCTGTCTGGCTCGCGCGTGCACTTTGCCACGGCAGGTGCCGCCGTGATGATCGCCGACTCAATGAAGAACGAGTACCGCGACTCCACTACCCGAGACCTCTACGACCTCGCTCGCATTGCCGATAATTGCGAGCACATCCATATGTTTCAGCGCATGTGTGTGTTGCGTGATCTGGATAACACCTACGAGATGGATCTCAACACCACCTACTGCTGCGTGGCCGGCACGCGCAAGCACGTGGGTGCAAGCTGGAGTAACTGCGACCATCTGGGCAAAGCGCTGGAAATGCTGCACATCATCGCCGGTGGCGAGGCCGCGTGGCGCGCGCGACCTTTTGTCAGCCAATCGAACTGCTTTGTAGTACCACCCATGAAATTTGCGCAGGAGGCGTTGGAGTGCCTGCGCGTCGCGGTCGAGGGCGGCATGCCCGTGCTACTGTTATCCGCAGGGCAAGCTGGCGCCACCACACCAGCAACTCTCGCAGGTGCGGTCAGCCAGGCTTGGGCAGAATGCATTGGCGGACTGGTGTATGTGAACGCGATTGAACCCGGCGCGCCCGCCATTATCGGCGCCTGGCCCTTTGTTTCAGATCTCCGCACCGGAGCCATGAGTGGCGGCTCGCCAGAGCAAGGGCTCATCTCCAGCGGGTGTGCTCAGCTGGGCCTCTATTTTGATTTGCCGTTTGGCACCGCCTGCGGCATGACCGATGCCAACATGCCTGATTTTCAGGCAGGCGCAGAACGGGCTCACACGCTGATGCCACCGGCCTTGGCAGGCGCCAACCTCATCTACGAGGCGGCCGGAATGTACTCGAGCCTGCTCGGCGTGTGTCCCGAAAGCCTGATCCTCGATAACGATGTATTGGGGGCAACGCTACGAGCGGTGCGGGGCATCGAGGTCAACGAGAAAACCCTAGGCTTCGATGATCTTGCTCAGGTCTGCCTAGGTGACAAGGGCCACTATCTGGGCTCAGACCATACGCTGGCGGTGATGCAGAGCGAGTACCTCTACCCCGAGGCGGGCAACCGATTTAGCCCCACCGTGTGGGAGGCCTCCGACAAACCCTTGGCCATCGACAATGCCATTCGCACCCGCGACCACATTCTGGCGACCTATGTGCCGACGCACATCCCGCCTGAAGTCGACGCCGAGATCCGCGCCAAGTTCCCGATCCGCTTGATGACGGAAGATTTGGTAGCGAGCGCCTGAAGCAAGTTGGCCGCGTGGGGACTTGGAGCGCTGGGCGAGCTGTGCGCGAGCGCCAAGAAGCCCATAAAAAGCGCCGATTAATCGGCGGTAATGAAACGTCGCTAGCAGCCCGAGGCCAGCAGCGGACCGTCAGTAACGGTTCCTTGGTGAACGCTGCCTAGCACCGCACCTTTGCGTTATCAGGATCGTAAAGCGGTCGCAGTGAGACGTCTGCTGAGAATCGCTCGCAGGCAACTTCCACTTCATAACTATCTCCAAGCACTGAATCAGCCGGCGCACCGGCCTCTGCACTCACGTAACCCAGCCCCACCGCACCGCCAAGGGTGTGCCCGTAGGCCGCAGACGTGATGTGACCCACGATCTGATCGCCCCGCCAGATTGGCTCGTTGTGATAGATCAGCGGCTCGGGGTCATTGAGCTTGAGCTGCACCAAATGCCGCGAGACACCCTGCTCCTGCTGCGCCAACAGCGCATCCCGTCCGATAAAGCCGCCCGGCTTGTCGAACTTGATCACGAAATCGAGCCCCGCTTCCAATGGCGAGTCCTCATCAGTGATGTCATGACTCCAGTGGCGGTAGGCTTTTTCCAGCCGCAGTGAATTGAGCGCGTGGTAGCCGGCATGCGCCAGCCCGACCGCCTCGCCCGCCTCCACAATGCGGTCATACACATGCTGCAAAAACTCGGTCGGCACGTAGAGCTCCCAGCCCAGCTCGCCAACAAACGTAATGCGTGATGCCCGCACCATGGCAAATCCGAGTTCGATCTCGCGACTCGTCGCGAAGGGAAAGCCTGCGTGGCTCATGTCGTCTGGTGTCAGTGATTGCAACAGGTCTCGTGCCCGAGGCCCCATGATCGACAGCACCCCCATACTCGACGTCACATTGGTCAGCACGCAGTGCGCGTCATCGGGAATCTGTCGTTTCAGCCAATAAAAATCGCGCACCTCGGTCTCGGCGCCGCCGACAATCATGAATGCCGTCTTGGAGAGGCGCGTGACCGTGAGGTCCGCCTCGATGCCCCCGCGGTCGTTTAGCCACTGGGTGTAAACCACCCGCCCCGCGGCAACATCCACGTTATTGGCGCAAACACGATTCAATATCGTCACCGCGTCGCGACCTTCAAGACGAAACTTGGCGAAGGACGACTGATCGAACAGGGCAACGCCCTCGCGCACAGCACGATGCTCGGCCGCCGAGTGCCCAAACCAGTTTTGTCGGCCGTAGCTGTATTCATATTCGGGCTCAACGCCCGCGGGGGCATACCAGTTGGGACGCTCCCAGCCAAACGCCTCGCCATGGCAGGCACCGATCGCCGCGAGTCGGTCATGGATCGCTGATTTGCGCACACCGCGACCGGTTTCATATTGGCGGTAGGGGTAATGCGTGGCATAGAGCAAACCGAGGCTTTCGCTGACCCGTGATTGAAGGTACTGCCGGTTACCCTGAAACGGCATGTTGCGCCGCACATCCACTTCCCACAGATCGACCGGGGGTCTGCCGTCGCGAATCCACTCGGCGGTGACCTTGCCCACGCCGCCCGCCGACTGCAGGCCGATCGAGTTGAGTCCTGCCGCGACAAAACAGTTTTTCAGCTCGGGCGCCTCACCCAGGTGATAACGGACATCAGGCGTAAAACTCTCGGGGCCGCAGAAGAACTTCTGGATGCCCGCCCGCTCCAGCGCAGGCAGACGCTTCATCGCGTCGTGGAGCACCGGTTCAAAGTGATCAAAATCACCGGCAATCTCATCAAAGCAGAAGTCCTCGGAGATCCCCTCCATGCCCCAAGGCTTGGCTGACGGTTCGAATGCGCCAACCAAAAGCTTGCCAGCGTCATACTTGTAATAGGTGCAGGCATCGTAGTCCCGCAGTACGGGGAGCTCCGGGTTCAGCCCCTCTACCCCTTCAAACAACACGTAGTAGTGCTCGCAGGCATGGAGCGGCAGGTTCACGCCCACCGACGCCGCGAGATCACGTGACCACATGCCGCCGCATATCACCACGTACTTGCTTCGGATCTCACCCTCGGCCGTGCGCACGCCAGTGACCTGGTCTCCGTCACGGAGAATCGCCTCGACCTTGGTGTCAGTGAAAATCTGCGCGCCGCGGCTCTTCGCCCCTTTGGCCAGTGCCTGGGTGATGTCCACCGCGTTGGCGTAACCATCAGAGGGGATATGAATGCCGCCGTAGAGGTCATCGGTCTGTATCAGCGGGTATTTCTCGGCAATCTCGGCCACCGACAGCACGTTCACCTCGAGCCCAAACACCTTGGCCATGGAAGCACTGCGCTTGAGCTCCTCAAACCGCTCCGCGGTCGCCGCGATCGAGATTGAGCCGCATTGACGGTAGCCAGTTGCCTGCCCGGTGTCTTCCTCGAGCCCGCGGTAAAGCTGGCTCGTATAACGCGCGAGCTGGGTCATATTGATCGAGGTGCGCAGCTGCCCCACCAAGCCCGCCGCGTGCCAAGTGGTGCCGCTGGTCAGCTCTTTGCGCTCAAGGAGCACCACATCCTGAATGCCCGCCTCGGCGAGGTGATACGCCACCGATACGCCAATGACGCCGCCGCCGACAACGACGACTTCACAGCGATCCGGTAGCGCTGCCATCAGCTAGCCAGCCGCTCGTTGGCTGGGTCATAAATGGGTTCGGCCAATACCGTGGCGCGACAGCGCGCATCGAGCAAGCCAATGTCGATTACCGACCCCGGCTCAGCCTGCTCGGGGGGCACGTAACCAAAGCCCAAACTCTTTTCTACCGCATAGCCGTAGCCACCCGAGGTGGTGACACCCACGCAGGTGTCCCCGAGGAAAATGGGCTCACCACCGCGCACATCGGCGTCCTGCGCCTCCACCTCGAAGTACACCAGACGCAGCGGACCGGCCTCGTTGGTTTCGGTGGCGGCTTTACCGACGAAGTCTTCCTTAGCGCTCGCGTAAAAGCGCGCCATATCAGCCTCGAGCATCGTGACCTCATTGGTGAGTTCTGCGCCCCAGCCTCGGTAGCCTTTTTCCATGCGCAAGCTGTTTAGGGCATAGAGCCCAAAGTCAGCGATGCCATGCGCTTCGCCTGCGGCCCACACCGCCGCATAGAGCGCGGGTAAATCCGCCATAGCCGGATGCAGCTCCCAACCGAGCTCACCCACATAGTTGATGCGCAGGGCTAAGGTCGGGATCCCGGCGATCTTGATTTGTTGCGCAGTCCGCCAGGGGAAATCGGCATTCTCCAGCGAAGCCTCGGTCAGACCACCCAGCACGTCACGTGCCTTTGGTCCGGCCAAGACGATCACCCCCCGCTCCTCGGTGGTGTTGCGAATCTCGACCTGCTCACCCGCCTGTACCTGCTGAACCAAGTGGTCGAGATCTCTGAGCTCGGCACTGGCCGCAGAGAGCAGGTAAAAGTGCTCGTCAGAAATCCGTGTCACGGTCGCCTCGCCCAAGATGCGGCCGTTTTTCGAGAGGAAGTGCGCCAGCGCGATGCCACCATCGCGCCGCGGCATTCGGTTGGCCAAGACACGATTCAAAAACGCCTCAGCATCGGCCCCGGTTACGTCATATTTTGCAAAGCCGGTCAGGTCGATAAGCCCTACCCGTTCACGCACGGCTGTGCATTCGTCACGCACCACCTCGAACACATTATTGCGTCGGTAACTGTGCTCTTCCTCACGACCATCGAGGGAGAACCACTTGGGCCGCTCCCAGCCAAAGGTCTGGGTGTGCACCGCGCCCTTGGCTTTTAACGTCTCGTGAAGGGGGGTCAGCCGGCAGTCGCGGGCCGCAGGGAATTCTTCGCCGGGCAAGGGCGTGGCATAGGTCAGGCCATAATCCTGAAAGCCCTTGGCGTGCATATAAGCGCGATCAGCAAAGTCACCGAAGCGCCGCGGATCAAAGCCCGTCATGTTGATCTCGGAGTCCCCGTAAATCATCCACTGGGCAAGGTACTTTCCGCAGCCGGCGCCCTGTGCGATCCCGAAGGAAGAGCCACAGCAGAGCCAGAAGTTCTCGATGCCGGCGACCGGCCCCAATAAGGGCGGCCCGTCAGCTGAATGGGGGATGGCACCGTTCACAATCCGCTTGATCCCCGCCTCCAACATGGGCGGCATGCAGTTCATCGCCCGCTCCAGCCAGGGCATGAGTCGGTCGAGATCATCGGGAAACAGCTCGCTGTCCGAGGACCACGGCGGCAGCCCGTCCGGCCGCCAGGCCTCCGTCAGGCCCGTTGACTCATAGATACCAATCAGACCCGACTTCTGCTCCTGACGGATATAGGCCGACGCGTAGGGATCACGCATCACCGGGAACTCTTCGTCCCGGTCGACAAACTCCTGAATCGCACCGGTCACAATATAGTGATGCTCCATGTTGCAGATCGGCAGATCCGCCCCGACCATCTGCGCCACCTGCCGCGCAAAGCTGCCCGCGGCGTTCACCACGATTTCACAGGTGACCTTGCCCTGCTCGGTATCGACCTCCCACTCCCCCGAGGGCAAGCGGTTGATATCCATCACCCGGTTGTGGCGCACAATTTTGACGCCCATGTCGGTCGCGCCCCGGGCCATCGCATTGGTCAGGCCGGACGGATCGGCATGCCCGTCGTCCATCGTCCAGGCACCGGCAATCACGCCGTCGATGTCATAAAACGGATTGAGCTCTTTAATTTTGGCTGGGTCGATGATCTCCATGCGGAAGCCAACGTTATCCGCGATGCCCTTCATGGAGTGGAACCAATCGAGATCAGCTTGCTGGCGCGCAATGCGGATACCGCCAGAGGCGTGCCAGCTCACATATTGACCGGTCTTTTCTTCAAGCGTGGGGTACAACCGATTACCGTAATCGTGAATCTTGGCGAGGTTGTAGTTACCGACGAGGCTGGGGCACTGCCCGGCCGCGTGCCAGGTCGAGCCAGAGGTCAGCTCGCCCTTTTCAATCAGTAAGACGTTGGTTTCGCCTTCCTCGGCAAGGTGATAGGCGAGCGCCACCCCCATGATGCCGCCCCCGACAATCACGATACGGGCTTGAGAATCGATCGACATACCACACCCCCTTTCTTATGCTCTGGAGCCTACCTCTCCTCGTGAAAAAGGGTCAATCCATTTACGCAGAACTGCTTACGTCGAGTAAAACCCATTTGAGAAACAGCCCTAACCTGACCAACATCATTTTCCGATTTTTGATGTCGCTTTTGGTCTGATTGGTGTCGGTTTAATCCAACCCTCCAAGCCCCAATCGCTCCACAGTAGCGCCCATAATTAGAGGGGGCGTTGCGGCGAAAAAAGTACCGTTTTACAGGCGTAGCCAGTAGCATGGTGCGACGCTTTCGGGTTTCGTCTTGGCCCGGCACCATCGAGCAGCAATACTCACAGAGGTGGCTCGAAGAGACCGGAACAAAGGCAAGAGGTGAGCAGCACCTCGTTATGGAAGTAGCGCGATGAGTGAACGTGCGAGCAGGAGAAAAGGCGGGGGTCGGGCCGGACGACGTGAGGCTCGGGGCCAGTCTGCCACAGCCGCCGCACCGTTTATCGAACGCAACATCCCTTACGTTGAAATTCTCAGCGAAGAAAACCTTCAACTGATCGAGCACAATGCCGACCGGCTATTGGCAGAAATTGGCATCGATTTCCTTGACGACCCCGAAGTCCTCGAGTTGTTCAAGGAAGCCGGCGCGGACATCGACGGCACCCGGGTTCGCTTCCCCACCGGCATGTGCCGGCAGATCATCCAGGCAACCGCACCCAGTGAGTACGTGCAACACGCTCGCAACCCTGCGCGCAGTGTGACTATCGGCGGCAAGCGCACGGTGCTTGTGCCCGCTTACGGCCCGCCCTTTGTGCATGACCTCGACAAAGGCCGCCGCTACGCCACTATCGAGGACTTCCAGAACTTCGTGAAGCTCGCCTACATGGCACCCGGCATACACCACTCGGGCGGCACCGTTTGCGAGCCAGTAGACCTACCAGTGAACAAGCGCCACTACGACATGGTCTACAGCCACTTCAAATACAGCGACAAGCCGCTCATGGGCTCAGTCACGCATTGGCGCCGGGCACAGGACTCGGTGGATATGGCCAAGATCGTATTCGGCGATGAGTTTGTCGATCAAAACTGTGTACTCACTAGCCTGATCAACGTGAACTCGCCGCTAGTATTCGACGGCACCATGCTGGGCTCGCTCAAGGTATACGCCAAGAACAATCAGGCGACAGTGGTCTCGCCCTTCATCCTATCGGGGGCCATGTCACCCGTCACGGTGACCGGCACCGTCACCCAGATCCTCGCCGAAGCCATGGCCGGCATCGCACTGACCCAGCTGATGCGACCCGGGTGCCCGGTGATCTTCGGCACCTTCGCAGCGGCGGTCTCCATGGCCACAGGCGCGCCGACATTTGGCACACCAGAGCCCAGCATGGTGATTTACGCGGCCGGTGCACTGGCTCGCCGACTGGGCGTACCCTTCCGCAGCGGTGGCGGGCTCTGTGGGTCCAAGCTACCCGATGCACAGGCGGCGTATGAGGCGGCTAACACGCTGCAGACTTCAGCACTCGCCGGCGTCAACTTTATGTTGCACACCGCTGGCTGGCTTGAGGGTGGCCTCTCCATGGGCTACGAGAAATTCATCATGGACTGCGATCAGGCGAGCATGCTGGCCGTACTCCTAAACGGGGTGGATGTGTCCGAGAACGGTCAGGCCATGTCGGCTTTTGAAGAGGTGGGCCCCGGCAAGCATTTCCTTGGCTCGGCTCACACACTGGCCAACTTCGAAACCGCCTTTTATCGCTCCACCGTGGCGGACAACAACAGCTACGAGCAGTGGTCTGCCGAGGGCAGCCTCGATACGGCGCAGCGCGCCAACGCGCTGTGGAAACAAATGCTGGCCGAATATCAGGCTCCAGAGCTGGATCCGGCTATTGATGAAGCACTGCAGGCGTTTATGACGGAACAAAAAGCGTCATTTGCCGACCGGGATTACTGAGAGGAGATCCGGCCATGTCAGACGAAGAAGACGATATCGTTCTTTCGGAGCTCACGGACGAAGACCTTGTCCAGCAGATGCACGATGACCTATATGACGGCCTGACGGAAGAAATTGTGGAAGGCACACAGATCCTGCTGGACCGTGGGTGGGGCGCTGAGGATGTTCTGGCTAAAGCGCTAGTCGACGGCATGACGATTGTCGGCATCGATTTCCGTGACGGCATCCTGTTTGTGCCCGAAGTGCTGCTCGCCGCCAACGCGATGAAAGGCGGCATGTCGATCCTGCGACCCTTGCTCGCCGAAACCGGCGCCAAGCCGATCGGCACAATGGTCATTGGCACCGTCAAGGGCGATATCCATGATATTGGCAAAAACCTGGTCGCGATGATGCTTGAGGGCGCCGGCTTTGAGGTCCACGATATCGGCATCAATAATTGCGTCGAGGATTACCTGGCGGCGCTCGAAGAACACAAACCTGACATCCTGGGCATGTCGGCCCTGCTCACTACTACCATGCCTTACATGAAGGTGGTGATCGATACGCTGACAGAGAAAGGCCTGCGCGATGATTACATTGTGCTGGTCGGTGGCGCACCGCTGAACGAGGAATTCGGTCAGGCAGTGGGCGCAGATGCCTATTGCCGCGACGCTGCCGAGGCCGCTACCACCGCCGTGAGTATGGTGAGTGAGCGCCGGTTGGCGCAGAGCGCCTGACCTTCACGGCGATGCCCGCCTCCATTCTGGTCATCGCTTGCGGAGCCCTTGCGCGGGAAATCGGCGCGCTGAAAACGGCCAACGGCTGGGAGCACCTCGACATACAGTGTCTGGACGCGGCGCTGCATAACCGGCCCGAGGAGATCCCGGGGCGCGTTGAGGCACTGCTAGAGCGCCATGCCGAGCAATACGATCAGCGATTCGTGGCGTATGCCGATTGTGGCACCGGTGGACGACTCGATGCCGTGCTCGAGCGATGGCAGGCAGAACGCATACCCGGCGCGCACTGTTATGAATTTTATGCAACCGCTGACGTGTTCCACGCGCTGGCAGATGCCGAGCCAGGTACGTTTTACCTGACCGATTTTTTGGTGCGGCATTTTGATCGATTGGTGATCGAGGATTTGAAGCTGAACATCCACCCCACACTGCGCGACACCCTATTCGCCCACTACACGCGGGTGGTATACCTCGCGCAAACCGAGGACGCCTCCCTGGTTGCGGGGGCCCAGCGCGCGGCCGATCAGTTAGCTCTGCCACTAGAGGTGATTCAGACGGGGCTAGGTGGTCTGCAGTCCGCGATGACAGCGCAGGTCTTGCGGTGGCAGGACAGATCAGAAGCGCTGGGTGAGCCCGCTGCACCGAGGGTGGCCGATGCAACGCATTGATATTTTTTGGCGCGACATCCCCTCGCAGGTGCTGATCAAGCGCGGTCGTGACCGCGGCAAGTACATGCTCAGCGCCCGCTTTCAGGAAGCTATTGACCGCGCAGCCATGCGCGCCGGCAAAGGCGGCAGTGATGCCTACCTCGACGAATGGCGCCGGGTGACAACCAGCATTGAGGCCGAAGGCGCGCTCGAGGACATCGCACGGCGCCTAGGCGAGGAAATCGAGTCGCAGGTGTCCGATGAGCAACTTGCTGTGCTCGTTAAGCAAAAAGGCAGTGCCGAGGTCAGCGAATGAAAGCAGTAAGAAACTGGTCCGTTCGCAACGCCGGCTGGCTGAAGAAATGCTATGCCTTGCTAGAAGGCATCCTCGCGCTCTTCAACCCGCTGTTGAAAGCCATCGGCCATGAGCGGCTCGATAAGCCGTTCTCCATATTAGAGGGCGCAGTAAAAGGCTTTTTGTTCGATTCCCAGTCCTGTGGTCAGTGCACGCTGGGTGAGACGGGCATGGCCTGCCCCATGAACTGCCCCAAAACCCTGCGTAACGGACCCTGTGGTGGCGTCCGCCAAAACGGCGGGTGCGAGATCAAACCAGAGATGACCTGTATCTGGGTCAATGCCTGGGAAGGCAGCCAAAAAATGGGCGCCCCCGAGGACACCATCAAAATCATTCAGCCGCCAGTGGATAACCGCCTAAAAGGCCGTAGCGCCTGGCTGCGCGCCCTGCGCCTGCGTAACGGAGAGTCCGCGTGAAGTTCGACGACGAACCCACGCCCGGCGAGAACCTGCCTATCCTCCCCGGGCACACCTCCCCCGGCCGCTTTGAGCGCGTGTTGCGGGCGGGTCATTTCGCGGTCACGGCAGAAATAGCCCCACCAGACTCTGCCGACCCGGCGGATGTATATGAACGAGCGGCATTATTTGACGGCTATGTGGATGCCATCAATGCCACCGACAGCTCCGGCGCCAACTGCCACATGTCGAGTATGGGGATCTGCTCGCTGCTGACCCGACGCGGCTACGCCATGATCCTGCAGCAGTCCTGCCGCGACCGTAATCGCATCGCCATGCAGGGCGACATTCTCGGCGCTGCCGCGATGGGCGTGTGCAATATCCTCTGCCTGAGCGGCGATGGCGTGCAATCCGGTGACCACCCCGAGGCCAAACCGGTATTCGACATGGACAGCATCTCGGCACTGGACATGGTGCGCCACATGCGCGACGAACAGCAATTTCTCAGCGGGCGCGCCATCAGCGCACCGCCACGGCTATTTTTGGGTGGCGCCGCGAACCCCTTCGCACCGCCCTTGGATTTTCGCCCGCACCGCATGGCGAAAAAGATTGCCGCCGGCGCACAGTTCATCCAAACCCAGTATTGCTTTGACATCGAACGAATGAAAACTTTCATGGCGCAGGTGCGTGACATGGGGCTTCTTGAGAAAGCTTATGTACTGGCCGGTGTCGGCCCGCTTGCGTCAGCAAAAGCAGCTGAGTGGATCCGCAAAAACGTGGCGGGAGTGCACATTCCCGATGCGGTGATCAAACGCCTGGCCGGCGCCGAGGATCAGAAACAGGAAGGCGTGAATCTGTGTGTCGACCTCATCGAACAGGTCCGCGAAGTCGAGGGCGTGAGCGGCACACACATCATGGCCTACCGCATGGAAGACCGTATCGGCGAGATCGTTACCCGCTCCAAAGCCCTGGGCGGCAGAGAACCATGGCGACCGGCCGCGTAGCCAACTCCCTTGGCCAAGGTCGACTCACTATCACTCGCTATCAATTTCCGTAACTTTGAATAACCGCAAATAACTGTAAATAACTTCAAATCACTTCAGGCAACACTCATGACGACAACCACCATTAGCTCAGCGACCCGGGAAGTGCATATCGGCTTCGATCAGCCTTTTGTCATTATCGGCGAGCGTATCAACCCAACCGGCCGTAAGATTCTCGCCGAGGAAATGAAGAACGGTGATTACAGCCGGGTCGAGTCCGATGCACTGGCGCAAGTAGCGGCCGGGGCTCACATGCTCGACGTTAATGCAGGTATTCCTCTGGCAGACGAGCCCCGCATCCTCGCCGAAGCGGTACAGCTGGTGCAGTCGATTACCGATGTCCCGCTCAGCATCGATTCCTCAATTGTGGAGGCCTTGGAAGCAGGGCTCGCGGTCTATCAGGGCAAAGCACTGGTAAACTCTGTCACCGGTGAAGACGAAGTTCTCGAGCGAGTATTACCACTCGTCGCAAAATATAAAGCCGCCGTGGTAGCGATCTCCAATGACGAGACGGGTATATCAGAGGACCCCAACGTGCGTTTTGCCGTGGCCAAAAAGATTGTTGAGCGGGCAGCAGATTATGGCATTCCCTATAACGACATCGTCGTGGACCCACTAGTCATGCCCATTGGCGCCATTAACACTGCGGGCGTGCAGGTCATGGCCCTGGTGCGACGACTGCGAGAAGAGCTCAAGGTGAACACCACCTGCGGCGCGTCGAACGTGAGTTTTGGCCTGCCTAACCGCAATGGTATCAATGCCGCATTTCTGACTATGGCTATGGGGGCAGGAATGACCTCTGCCATCACCAGCCCGCTTCACCCCGAAGTCATGCAGGCCGTGCGCGGCGGTGACGTGATGATGGGTCACGACCCCGACTGCAGAAATTGGATTCGCGCCTACCGTGAGCCCGCTGCTGAGGGCGAAGGCCGTGGCGGCCGTCGCGCTGGCCGCGCCGGTCGACGCAGGAGCGCTTAATCCTTGGCAGAGGGCGACGTCAAAGTCCTGTTTATGCCCTCAGGCCGGCGGGGGTTCTTTCCGCGCGGCATCCCCCTTTTGGACGCCGCCCGCAGTCTTGGGGTCGATATCGATTCGGTCTGCGGCGGGCGCGGCCTCTGCGGCCGTTGCCAGATCAGTTGTGTCACCGGTTCCTTTGCCAAGCACCAAATTGAATCTGACGTTGACCACCTGTCCCCGTTCTCGGCGACGGAGGAGAAATTTGAGGAGCGCAAAGGTCCGTTAAAAGAAGGCCGCCGACTTAGCTGTCACACCACCCTGCTCGATGATGCGGTGATTGATGTCCCGGCGGAGAGTCAGGTTCACCGACAGATCGTGCGCAAAGAGATGGAATCCCGCGATATCCGGCTGGATACCGCCACACGGCTTTACTACGTGCAGATCGCCGAGCCCAGCCTCGAAGATCCCCGCGGCGAAATGCAGTTCCTGTTCGAGGCCCTCGAGCGTGAATGGGGTGTGACGGGGCTAACGCTGGCCAATTCGCAGCTCCATACGCTGCAGGCGGCGCTCACACGCGAAGATCGTGGCGTCACGGTGGCGGTCTATCAGGAGCATCTGATTACTGGCATCTGGCCAGGTTTGTTTGACCAACCACGCGGGATTGCCATCGATGTCGGTTCGACCACCGTCGCGGCGCATCTCTGCGACCTGAATACCGGCGAAGTACTAGCCTCTGCGGGCGTGATGAATCCCCAGATCCGGTACGGCGAGGACCTGATGAGCCGGGTCTCCTACGTGATGATGCACCCTGAAGGGGCCGAATTACTGACCAGTGCGATTCGCGAGGCAATCAACGGCCTGTTCACAGAACTTTCCACCGAGGCATCGAGCCAGGTCGAGGACATTCTCGAAATCGCTTTGGTGGCAAACCCGATCATGCACCACATCGTGCTAGGCATAAACCCGGTTAACCTCGGGACCGCGCCCTTTGCGCTCACTACCAGCGACGCGATTGACACTCGCGCGGCGGAGATCGGTTTGAGCGCGCACCCCGAAGCACGACTCTACTGCCTACCCTGCATCGCAGGACACGTGGGTGCGGATGCGGCCGGCGTGATTCTTGCAGAGGCACCTGACCGTAACGAAGAAATGACCTTGGTCGTCGATGTGGGCACCAATGCCGAGATCGTCCTCGCCAATAACAAGCGGCTGCTGGTGTGCTCCAGCCCCACCGGCCCGGCCTTCGAGGGTGCTCAGGTCAGCAGCGGGCAACGCGCAACGATCGGCGCCATTGAACGCGTGCGCATCGACCGCGGTACGCTGGAACCCAGGTTCAAGTGCATCGGCAGTGACCTGTGGTCAGACGAACCGGGCTTTAGTGAAGCGATGTCAGGTACGGGCGTGACGGGCATCTGCGGCTCGGGGATCATCGAAGTCATCGCCGAGATGTACCTCGCGGGAATCATCACCACAGACGGCGTGGTCGACGGCGCTTTGGCTGAGCATACCCAGCGCATTACGGCCAATGGCCGCACCTTCTCTTACGTTCTGCACAGAGCAGGCGATCCTGAGGCCTCTGATGTACTGGTCACCCAAAATGACGTGCGGCAAATTCAGCTCGCCAAGGCAGCCCTTTATGCTGGCATCAAGTTACTCATGGATGAAATGGGCGTGACGACCGTCGATCGCATCCGCCTCGCCGGCGCCTTTGGTAGTCACATCAGTGTCAGCCACGCCATGGTGCTGGGGCTCATCCCCGACTGTGATCTTGAGCAGGTTACCTCGGCTGGCAATGCCGCGGGGGCCGGCGCTCGTATGGCGCTTCTGGACCGCGCGGCGAGAGTCGAGATCGCGGCGACGATTGCGAAGGCTGAGCGCATTGAGACGGCGGTAGCCGATGACTTTCAGGCCCACTTTGTGGGTGCAATGGGTCTCCCGCATCAGAGCGACCCGTTCCCAAATCTTTTCTCGGTGGTTGCCCCGCCGGAAGCCAAAGTGGTTGAATCACCTGACGCGCCCAAACGGCGACGTCGCCGCAATTCCCGCGCCGGCGCCTGAACATCACCCGCTCGCGAGTTCGCTATGACCGCACCCGCCGACACACTCCCCTTTCCCCCTGGCAGACCGTCTGACTATCTGCCTCTGGAAGACGAGCCCTCGTTCGTTGCGGGCCAGCATCTGGCGCTCGAAATGCCGACCGAGACCACAGACCTCGCCACTTTGGGATATCAGGAATCGGATCTTGCGGATTGCGCCTCCACCTTTGCCGTCAGCGATGCCTTCCGCATTCTATCGACAGAGGGCGTCGCCGCCATGCGCCATGTCTGTGAGCAGATCTACCACAATCGGAACACCAACGAGGGCACCGGCGCCAATCGTTTAGGCAGCTACGCACGCGGCGCGGGTTACCGCTCGCAATTTATCCGCGACTTCTGCGACAGCCCCGAGCTGGCGGCACACCTGTCAGTCATCGCCAGGATCCCACTTGGGCGCCATTCGGTGCCCGCCGTGGCCTGCGGCATCAACTACGCGCCCGAGGACATTTCCCGCGCGGTCGATACCTGGCACGTTGATTCGGTCGCCTTCGATATCGTCATGATGATCACCGACCCCAGCGTCTTGAAGGGGGGCGAATTCCAGTACTTCCATGGCACCAAGCAGGAAGGTCAGGCGCTCTTGGGTATCACGGGCGAAGAAGGTGTCGACACGGCGCTGCCTGAGGACCGGGTCGTGACGATTCCTTTCCCCGAGGCCGGCTTTGGCTTTATGCAGCAGGGCACCATGATTTTTCACCGCGCCTGCCGACTCCTCGAGCGTGCCGATCGCATCACGATGATTCCCTCGTTTGAGGTGCTGCCTGCAAACGCCCCCGACAGTACCAATACCCTCAACATGGCCGACTGGGATGACCCCGGTATCTGCCCGGAGCTCGCCCGCCATGAGATCTGGCGCACCCAGGCACGCCTAGAAAGCCTGCTGGGTGAGATCGCGCTGGAAGATAACCCCACCGAACTCAGCGCCCGCATCAATGCAGCGATCGGACGACTGGTGAGCTTCAGCGACAAGCTGGAGAAGAAGTCGTCATGAGCCACAGCGCAGAGCTTGCGGGTAAGGCCGTACTCATCACCGGAGCCGCGGGCTGTATTGGCGCCTGGGTGGTTAAACAGCTGTGCGAGTTGGGTGCCACGCCCGTGGTGTTCGATATCGCCGAGAATCGCGAGCGCCTGCATCTGATCATGCCCGACGCGGAGTCCGTCACCTGGGCGCTGGGCGATATCACTGATTTTGAGCGCCTGCTTGAGGTGGCAGAGACGCACAATATCGAGGCGATTATTCACCTCGCGGCACTACAGGTGCCCTTTTGCAAGGCCGACCCAATTGGCAGCACGCGCATCAATGTGATGGGCAGCATCCATATGCTGGAATTGGCGAGGCAACGGGGCATTACGCGCATGAGTTATGCCAGCTCGGTTGCAGCACCCGCCATGGGCGATAATGACTGGCTGGCGACCCTCTACGGCGCGCACAAGATCTGCGGCGAGCAGATGGCCGCCGTGTACTGGCAAGACTGGGGTGTACCGAGCATTGGGATTCGCCCCGCCATCATTTACGGACCGGGTCGTGATCAGGGCATGAGCGCTGCGCCCACCATTGCGCTGATGGCTGCCGAGGTCGGCGAGGCTTACACCATCCCCTTCACCGGTGACGTGGGTTTTGTTTACGTGGCGGATGCCGCCGAACGCTTCATCGCGGCGGCCAGCCGCTCTTTTGAAGGCGCCCACGTGTTCGACCTCAACGGCACGCCGGCCACCGTGACCGAGATGCTGGCATTACTGAACGACCATTACCCTGATGCCGCGATCGAGGCGACCGGAGACCCGATGCCCTTCCCCGCCGAAGCGAACAGCGGCGCGCTGGAGCATCTCATTGGCTTACCAGACTGCCGCCCATTGGAAGCCGGGATTGCCGATACCGTTTCGGGTTTTCAGGCAGCCAAAGCGCGAGGCGTCGATCTTGCGGGTATGTATCAACACACCCTGAGGAAAACGCCATGAAGCTGGTGCGATGGGGTGATGCCGGTGCCGAGCAAGCGGGCCTGGTCGACGCCGCGGGAACGCTCAGAGACCTGAGTGGCACCGTCGCGGACTGGTCGTGGCAAACGCTGACGCCCGAGACGCTGGCACAGGTCGCCGCCTTGGACACCGACACCCTGCCTGCACTATCCGCCGACACCCGTTTAGGGGCGCCCGTATTTCGACCCGGCAAAATCGTCGGCTGCGCGCTGACCTATGGCAAGCACGCTGCCGAGGCGGGCCTGGAGCCTCCCGAGGAACCCATGTTCATGCTGACTGCCGCCAGCGCCATTAACGGGCCCCACGATCCGGTGATGATGCCCCAGGGGGGCACCCAGCTCGACTGGGAGGCAGAGCTCGCAGTGGTGTTCTGCAAGGCGGGCGCGAATATCCCGATAGAGGACGCCATGAGTCACGTCGCGGGCTTCTGCGTGGGCAACGACGTGTCTGAACGGGTCTTTCAGCTCGAACGGGGCACGCAATGGACCAAAGGCAAAAGCGCCGACACGCTGAAACCCCTTGGGCCTTGGCTGGTCACCACCGACGAGGTCGGCGATCCCAATCAGCTCGATATTACGCTGCACGTGAACGGTGAGGCCAGACAGCAGAGCAACACCTCGGACATGATGTACAGCATTGCCGAGCTGGTCTCGATCATTTCGCGCTACACCAGCTGGCAGCCCGGCGACATCATGATGACCGGCACACCGCCGGGCGTGGGCTACGGCATGAAGCCGCCCCGGTACCTCAACGAGGGTGACGTGATGGAAGTCCGCATCGACAAGCTCGGCGTGCAGCGCAGTACCGTCGTGGCGTATAGCCCGCGGTATGCCTGAGGCCAGCGTGAGCACACCCCGCATCGTGATCGTGACCGGCGGCGCTCAAAACATTGGCGCGGCCATTGTTGCGCGCTTCCAAGCGGCGGGCGATACCGTGATCTGCGCCGACCTCAATGAACCCCCTGGCGAGGGCGTGATCTTTATTGAGACCGACGTTGCCCGCGAGGCGAGCGTCAGAGATCTTATGACCCGAGTAGAGTTCGATTTCGGGCACCTCGACGTGCTGGTCAACAACGCAGGCATCTGCATTGAAGAGCCCATCTCCGATACCCGCGAAGAAGACTGGGACCGGGTGATGGCGGTCAACGTAAAGAGCACGTTCCTTACCACCAAGCATGCCCTGCCCCTGATGCGCGCAGAGGGTGTTCAGCATCCCGCCATCGTCAACATCAGCTCGATCGAGGGCCTCGGCGCCAACCCCCTGCACAGCGTATACGCCGCCTCAAAAGCCGCCGTGGCGGCCTTCAGCCACAACACGGCGCTCGAATACGGACCCTTCGGCATCCGCTGTAACGCCGTGGCACCGGGCTGGATCAACACGCCCTTTAACGAACAGTTCCTTGACCAATACCCGGATCGCGCCGCTGTCGATGCCGCCATAGAGGCGCTTCATCCGGCGGGTCGTCTGGGTACACCTGAGGACGTAGCCAATACTGTTTTCTGGCTGGCCAGCGCCGATGCCGCCTTTGTCACGGGTCAGGAAGTGATCGTAGACGGCGGCCGCCTCGCCAAACTCCCCCTGCCGGCACTCTGAACCATGAGCCCTCCGAACGCATCGAGCGGACAACCCCGGGATTTCAACGGTCGCGTGGTGTTGATCACCGGCGCTGGGAGCGGCGTCGGGCTCGAGTGCGCCCGCGTCTTCGCCGCGCATGGCGCCAAACTGCTATTGGTAGGTCGCTCGGCAGACAAGCTCGACGCCGCCATGGCGACAATCGCGGAAGAGACCAAAGCACAGGCTGCGATCTGTGCTGGCGACGTTACCGATGCCGCCTTCGCTACCGAGGCAATGGCCGCAGCGCAGGAGGCCTTCGCGGCGCCCGTCGAGGTGCTTATCAATAATGCTGGCGTCATTGTGCGGCGCGATGCGGTGGACACCACCGATGACGAGTGGCGTGCTGTGATGCAGACCAACGTCGACGGTGTCTTTTATCTGAGCCGCGCATTTGCACAGCAGCTCGTCTACGACGGCGCCATCGTAAATGTGTCCTCCACCTGTGGCGTGGTGGGCGCGGCAGGCTTGGCAGCCTACTGCACCAGCAAAGGCGCCCTGAATCAGCTCACTCGCACAATGGCACTGGAACTCGCCGATAAGCAGATCAACGTGAATGCGGTGGCGCCCGGAGCCATCAACTCCCCGATGCTGTTCTCGGAGCACGCCAGTCAGGGAGCCGCCGATTCGGTAGTGGAACGCAATCAGAGCAGCATTCCCATCGGCGACGTCGCCCAACCCGAGGAAGTGGCCCGCGCTGTGCTCTTTTTGGCGACCGAGCGTCACATCACCGGCACCATTTTGTCGGTCGACGGCGGCTACACGGCGACCTGAGCCATGAAGATTCGCCACATCACCCTCTTCCAACACGATTTACCGGTCAAGGGCGGGGCATACCGTATGGCTAATGCCAGCGTGACCCACCTCGACAGCACCATCGTGCGCGTTGAGAGCGATTGCGGCACGGTGGGCTGGGGGGAGACCTGTCCAGTGGGCCCCACTTACGCGCCTGGCCACGCCAAAGGCGCACGCGCGGCACTCACCGAAATGGCACCGCATCTCATTGGCGTCGATCTCGACAAGCCGGTGCTGCTGAATCGCATGATGGACAGCCTGCTTAACGGGCACCGCTATGCCAAAGCTGCTATTGATATCGCCGCCTACGATGCCATTGGCAAAAAAACACAGCGCTCGGTAGCGGACCTACTTGGCGGCGCGGTCACGGATCGTGTGCCCTCCTACTACGCCACCGGCGTGGGCGAACCCGACGAGATCGCGCGCCTCGCCCGGAACAAGGCGGATGAGGGCTATCCTCGCCTGCAAATCAAGATCAGCGGCCGCCCGGTCGAGATCGACATCGAGGTGGTGCGCAAGGTGTGGGAAGCCGTGGGCAGTCGCGTGCGGCTGGCGGTGGACGGCAACCGGGGCATGCCGACACGGGATGCGCTGTTGCTGAGTCAGGCCTGCCGGGATATTCCGTTTGTGCTGGAGCAGCCCTGCGACACGCTAGAAGAAATCGCGGCGATTCGCGCGCAGCTGTGTCATCCGGTGTATCTCGACGAAGGTGCCACCGACCTGCCCACCGTCATCCGCGCCGCCAACGGTTTGGTCGATGGTTTTGGCATGAAAATCACGCGTATCGGTGGCCTCACGCCAATGGCCTCCTTCCGGGATCTCTGTGAGGCACGACATCTGCCCCACACGGTGGACGACGCCTGGGGCGGTGACATCATCGCCGCCGCCTGCGTGCAGTTGGGAGCGACAGTCAACCCTAAAACCTACGAAGGCACTTGGCTGGCGCAGCCCTATATCGAGGGTCACTATGATTCCGCTGGCGGCGTGAGGATTGAGGACGGGCACATCGCGCTACCCGCAGGGCCCGGGCTCGGGATCACGCCTGACCCATCCATTTTCAGCTGGGAAGTGGCGCAATTTTGAGAGTGGCCTTCGTGATACGGCAAGGCGCGATAAAACAGGGACGAGGTTGCGACAATCCCTTGTCAGAATCATTTTCGACAACTTATATTGGCAACGCTGTAAACCCATTTGTTGTGGCGGTAACCATCCGTAAATGACTTATTGTCTGGCCATTCAATTGGACGAAGGACTCGTCTTTTGCTCCGACTCGCGCACTAACGCGGGCGCCGATCGGGTCAGTACCTATAGCAAGATGCACCGCTTTGCCGTCCAAGGAGACCGCTCGCTGATTTTGCTGACTGCCGGCAACTTGGCCACCAGTCAGGCGGTTGTCTCGCAGATACAGCGAGACCTTGAAGAGAACGCCGATTTCAATATTTCAGACGCCAAGTATGTGTCCGACATCGCCCACTATATTGGCCAGCTCAATGTCGTCGAACAGGAAAAGCACCGGCGGCCGGGCGGACCCGATGCAGAGGGGTTTAACGCTAGTGCGTCTTTCATATTGGGTGGGCAGGTAAAAGGGCAGCCGAGCGAGCTTTACTTGATCTACCCCGAAGGCAATTACATTACCGCCTCAGAGCAGCACCCTTACCTGCAGATTGGCGAGACCAAATACGGCAAGCCGATTCTGGACCGCATTATTCAACCCGACACGTCACCCGAAATTGCTATGCGCTGCGGCCTGCTATCGATCGACTCGACGATGCGCTCAAACGCCACGGTCGGCCCACCGCTGGAGTGTCTGTTCTATAGCAACGACAGCCTCGATGGCTTTCAGCACTACATTAAGCTGGACGAGAACCACCCCTATCTGACCCGTATACGTCAGAGCTGGGACGAGAGCATTCGATCAGCGTTTCAACAGTTACCCAGTCTCACTGAAGTGTTCGAAGCCGACTGATCATCGCGTCCACATAAGCCAGCTTGTTATGCACCTGTGCGCTGATCACAAAGGGATAGGCGTCCTCGCGACCGACACTCTGGTTCATCTCGTTCAAACCGACGCTTACGGCTTGCCACTGGGAAATCCGCTCGACCAGCGCGCTAGATGATGGGGGCGTATCGATCAAATGATGCGCGTGCGCTGTCTCCAACGCGTCGTGCATGAGCAGGTAGTGACTCCACGTCTCGGCCCAGTCCTCTAGGGGATGCGAGCTAGCGTAGGCGCTGATATAGCGCTGCCCCCAATCAGCGGGCGGCCCTTGCTCGTAGTAACGATCCAGTGACGCCCGATACTCAGCGTTCGCATCGCCAAACAAATCCGCAAACAAACTGGTGGCCTTCTCATCCTCCGACAGCAGTGACCAAAAGTAGTGCCCCGACTCATGCCGAAAATGTCCTAGCAGGGTGCGGTAGCGCTCCCGTAATTCGGCTTGGGCTGCGGTGCGGGCAAGGTCGTCAGCTTCGAGCACATTGATCGTGATCACGCCCTCGGCAAAGCCTGAGGTGATAAAAGTGTCTGGATAGGTCTCAGGCTGGGTACGCGCGTCATCCAAAAAGTCGAACAACAGGCCCTGGCTACCGGCCTGCCAGCCATCCGCCATCGGCAAACCCAGTTGATAAAGCGAATAAAACAAGCGCTTCTTGGCGCGCTCCAATGCCGCCCAACGCTCACTATTGTGCGGGAGGTCAAGGTTAGGGATGGTGCGGTTGAACTGGCACGCTCGGCACAAGTCGTCTTCTGCTTGTGCCGGCCGCAACCAATTACACACGCCGTAGTCGTGATTGCCACAGGCTGCCAGATCAACATGTTGCTCCACGGGCACCATACTCATGCTCTCGGGCTCAAAACCCACTCGGGCTCCGCATTGCAGACACTGGTGGTTATCAAAAAAGATCGGTCCACCGCAGCTACATTGAAAACGCTTCATGCATTCTCCCAACTGAACCAGGTGGCCTGAATCGCTGCATCGAGGCTGGTCAACTGCTGCTGGAAGTCGTCGATATAGTCATGCAGTTCCCCGCTCGTAAAATGCTCAGCATCGAGCCGGTTGAGTCGCCTGCGCAACCGCTCGACTGAGCGAATGGCCAAATCATTATTGTTCAGTCGCATCAGCTCTTTGCGTGTCTCGCGGACAAAATATTTGATCGATCTGGGAAAGGTGCTGCTCAGAAAAATAAAGTTCAGCGCCGCATCTTTTTCAATGATGGGCCCAACTTCGCGACGATAAGCCGCAGCCGCCGATAACGCTTGCAGTAACGCACCCCACAGCAGTGGGTCGATCGCACCAAAACGCCCGGCCCGCTCCATAATGTCGCCGGCACCCACATCCATTATCCGCGTCGTCATATCAGCGCATTCCACCAAGCGGCCCAACTTTATAAAACCGTAGGCATGGTCGCGCGGCAGCGATGCCCCCAACAGACCATTAACCATCTGGCATCGGGAAATCACTTCAGACAGAAAGTCATGGCGGTTACGCCGCCCTGATGCATTGCCGGCATGGGCCTCAACGAACAGATGAAGCTCATTCACCAGTTCCCAAGCCTCTTCCGGCAGTACGTCACGGGTGGTACGCACGTTTTCCCTCGCAGCTCTGACCGCAAAAGGGATACCGCAACTCGCCTTTTCGTCGGCAATGAGAAACTTCAGCACATTTTGCTCACTGCCAGCTTTAAATCGGGAACGGAACAACGGCTGGGCATCAAGAATATCGATCATGATGTCCCAAGGGGGCTCTGCGCCTTTGGGGATATCCATAATCAGATGGTTGTAAGCCTGAATGAGTCTCGCCGTATCCTGTGTTCGCTCCAAGTAACGCGACATCCAATATAGCCTCTCGGCGACGCTGGAGAGCATGCTCATGCTTTGCCCTCGACGATCCACGTGTCTTTGCTACCACCGCCCTGAGAGGAATTGACCACCAGTGAACCCTTTCTGAGCGCAACGCGCGTCAGTCCGCCAGGAGTCACCCAGGTATTTTTGCTCTGCAGAATGAAGGGCCTGAGATCCAAGTGTCGGGGTTGGACCTTTCCTTCGAAATAGGTAGGGGCCGTCGACAGTGACAGCGTGGGCTGGGCAATATAGTTGCGCGGGTCTTTCTCAATCAACCGCGCAAACTTGCGATGCTGTGCGGCACTGCTATGCGGCCCCACCATGATGCCGTAACCGCCCGACTCGTTAGCGGGTTTGACCACCAATTTGGCGATATTTTTCAGCACGTGCTCCCGGTCACGCTCACGCATGCACAAATACGTCGGCACGTTATCCAGCAACGGCTTCTCGTTCAGGTAATACCGAATCATGTCGGGCACAAAGGCGTAAATTACTTTGTCGTCGGCGACGCCTGAGCCGGGTGCATTTGCGATCGCCACTTTGCCACTGCGCCATGCACGCATAAGCCCGGGCACACCCAACACCGACTCGGGGCGGAATGCCTCCGGGTCCATAAAGTCCTCGTCAATGCGCCGATAAATCACGTCGACTCGAACTGGCCCGTCCACCGTGCGCATATAGACACAGTCATCGTCACCCACCGTCAGATCGGTGCCCTCAACCAGCTCAGCCCCCATGCCCTGGGCCAGGAAAGCGTGCTCAAAGTACGCCGAGTTATAGATACCCGGAGTCAGCACAACAATATTGGGGCGCTTGGCCGCTCGCGGAGAGAGTGCGGTCAGCATCTCGTAGAGTTTTAGCGGGTAATCATCGACCGGGAGAATACTGTAGTTTTTGAATAACTCGGGCACCGCGCGCTTGGTGATTTCGCGGTTCTCCACCATATAAGACACGCCCGACGGCACACGCAGATTATCTTCCAATACAAAAAAACGGCCGCGGTGATCGCGCACTAAATCACTGCCACAAATATGCGCCCAGGCACCAAAGCGTGGGCTCACACCCTCGCATTGAGCTTTGTAATTATCTGACCCCAACACAATGTCGGCAGGCACAATGCCGTCTGCCAATATCTGCTGCCGGTTATAGATGTCATCGATAAAACAGTTCAGTGCTCGGGTCCGCTGCGCCAGACCTTGGCTGACACCGGACCATTCACGCGCAGAGATAACTCGGGGAATCATGTCGAAGGGCCACGCCCGGTCGATATTCTCTCCCTCGGTATAGACGGTAAAGGAGATCCCCATTTCTTTGATGGCCAGCTCAGCGGCCGCCCGCCGGGCCTGCAGTTCACCAGCCGAGAGGCCCTTGAAGAAATTGACCGCACGCCGTGCCGCCACGCGCGGGCTACCGCCGTCGGTAATCAGTTCATCAAAAAAGCGCCCCGTGCTGTAACGGCGCCATGGCTTACTCATCAAGGAACATCCCGGATCTGCTCAGTCAAAACTCCACCAGTGCTCTACTCTACCCCAGCCTCACGGAGTCGACTGCCGGTAGAGGCTACGAGGCGGTCTTATAACGCGACGTGCGGTCATACACCGCGTCGTCCAGGCGGCCGCCAAATAACGAGTCCGGCATCATTTGATAGTACGGATCTTGTGTCGGCGTGGTTCGGCTCCAATCGACGCGTTCTGAGCGGTACGCCATCTTCCATACACCGTCGCGACGCTCGTACCGGTCGAGATACCGCCCGGCGACAATGAGATCGTCAAAACCGGTATCTGACTTCACCTTGTGATAAGCGTGAAAATAGACCTCACCGAAGGCCTCATCGCCCTCCACCTCGATCAGGGTATTGCCGATCATGTGCTGATTGGATTCATGGTCGCGCAATGCTGAAATCGCGAAAACAATAAACGTCGGCGCATCGCCATTCATGAACCCGTATTCGCAGTACGCGTCTTCCCAGAACACCGACAGTAGCGAATCGGCGTCGAGACGATCCAAGCCCCGCATATAGCGGCACGACAGTTCGTAGATAGCCTGTTTATCAAGCAACGTCTGCACAGCGTGGTCCATAACTTTCGCCCTTAAAGTGTTCGATGGAGTGCACCGCATCCTGTGCTACATCCGTTGCGGGATCAACTCCCGCAACGGCCGGTGCGATGCCCGGTTTGAGCACCCCCGGGCGCGATGCATGCACCAACTGCCTTGTCGCCGGGGCATCCGCTCCGCATACTCAGGGCATGCAATCCAAAATAAAAACGGCGGCTCACTAGCGAGATGGCGGAATCCAAATCAAAACCCGGCGAGGCGCGCGCGCAGGGGGGCACTATCTCACAGATATTGGCCTCCGACGCCAAGCCCGCACCCGCGCCACTGACCGCCGAGGCCTATGAATTTCTGGGTGACGCCGACCTGCCCGCCAGCCGCTATACCTGTCCCGACTTCTTCCG
>ERZ802822.456-NODE-456-length-28902-cov-12.846730_pt1 | contig 28902 bp, 28 predicted proteins | sample MGYA00345649_ERZ802822 | MGnify/ENA primary metagenome ERZ802822 (study PRJEB30503, sample SAMEA104212359) | marine metagenome | biome: Westerlies Biome; feature: [SRF] surface water layer (ENVO:00010504) within the epipelagic zone...; material: water...
CATCCGACATCTTCTCGGCATACAAGGCCTTTCCCCTTTAGAAATTGATTATCTGCTTAATCTTGCCGACGACTATGTCGAGCTGAATAGACGTGCAGATAAGAAAAATGATATTCTTCGCGGGCGCACCCAGATTAATTTGTTTTTCGAAAGTTCAACCCGCACCCAAAGCTCATTTGAGCTTGCGGGAAAGCGCCTAGGCGCAGATGTTATGAACATGACCCTTTCCGCCTCTTCGATTAATACAGGGGAAACACTGGTCGACACCGCTGTGACACTAAATGCAATGAACCCCGATTTGCTGGTTGTCAGACACGGGTCTTCTGGCGCGGTCAGTTTACTGTCACAAAAAGTTTCCTGTGCTGTTCTTAATGCCGGAGACGGGTCACATGAACACCCAACCCAAGCCTTGCTGGACGCGCTGACTATTCGACGCGCCAAAGGCAAACTTCAGGGCCTTCGAGTTGCTATATGTGGTGACATAGTTCACTCCAGGGTTGCCCGCTCCAATATTCTCCTTTTACAAGCCATGGGCGCGACAGTGAATCTCGTCGGGCCACGAACAATGCTTCCCAAAAGTTTTGAAGGCCTCGGCGTGCATTGCTTCCACGATATGCAGTCCGGCCTTGAGGGTTGCGATATTGTTATGATGCTCCGCATCCAAAATGAACGCATGGATAGCGCGTATATCCCTTCTGTACGAGAATATTTCCACCTCTATGGACTGGATTATGAGAAGCTTAAATTCGCTAAGGAAGACGCACTCGTAATGCACCCCGGCCCAATGAACAGAGGCGTTGAGATTGACAGCATTCTTGCCGATGACCCCGAGAGAAGTCTGATTGCCGAGCAGGTAGAAATGGGGGTCGCGGTGCGTATGGCAGTGCTCGAGGCATTGGCTAAAAATCTGCCTAATGGATCAGAAAACGGGGGAGCCGCCTAATGCGGGCAATAACAAACACCCGACTTTTTGATCCCGCCTCCGGTCTTGATGAGGTTGGTGCCATTGTATTTGATAATGAAGGCATAATTGCCTGTGGTAAAAATATAAGCCTTCCCCCGGACGTCAGCATAATTGACGGCACGGGGCTGATAACAACTCCCGGGCTTGTTGATATGCAAGTTTTTATCGGTGAACCCGGTGAGGAGTATCGCGAAACACTTGCCACTGCCTCGCAAGCGGCAGCTGCAGGTGGCGTCACAACCATGATCATGATGCCTGACACTCAACCCGTCATTGATGATGCGGCCCTTGTTGATTACATCTCGCGGCGTGCACGTGGCACGGCACTTGTCAATGTGCATCCCATGGCAGGTATCAAAAGACGCCCTGCTTTTGGATAAGGATGCTTTGCGGGATAAGCGTCGCACAGATATGTCCATGGTTTTTCAGAAATTTGCTCTCCTCCCGCACCGTACCGTAATTGATAATTCTGCGCTTCCATTAGAAGTGCGCGGTGTTGCCCAAAGCGAACGTCACAAGGAGGCACAAGTTTGGATCAACCGTGTGGGACTTGGTGGTTTTGAGAAGCACTATCCGTATCAATTATCTGGTGGTATGCAACAAAGGGTAGGCCTCGCGCGGGCGCTCACTTCAAATTCCGATATTATGCTCATGGATGAGGCATTTTCTGCACTTGATCCTTTGATACGCAGTGATATGCAAAAACTTTTACTTGAGTTGCATGTAGAGCTAAAAAAAACAATCGTATTTATAACTCATGACCTAGATGAAGCTCTACGCTTGGCTGACCATCTTGTCATTTTAAAGGATGGGGCCGTTATTCAGCAGGGAGATCCACAGAACATTTTGGTAAATCCATCTGATCCCTATATTGAAGCATTTGTTAGTGATATTAATCGTGCCCGTGTTTTGCGAGTTCGATCAGTCATGACGCCTTTAAATAAAAAATCTAAATACGTTGGTGATGTAGGTCCATCGGATACTCTGGAGTCTTTGATAGCACGTGCTGAGGGTGATACCTCCTTTAAATTTAGGGTTGTCGAGGAAGAAAAACCTATCGGCCAAATTGATATGAAGGATTTGGTTAAAGCGTTGGTGCCTCGAGTATCGGCAGTGGGACAGCAAAATTTGTAAATTATATAATCGGGCACACTACCAGCATCACTCGGAACCAATTCATCAACATCCTAAAATATCTACTTTTGTGCTAGCTACTTGGATCGGTTCACTGTCTCTCGAAGCCAACTTGAAATAAATTCTGCAGCTAGCACCATGGCGATTATTGATAGAATGATTGCCCCCACCCGTAAATTTTCTAATTGCTGCACATTGCGCTTAAGATACCAGCCCATTCCTCCGCCTCCAAAGAAACCTACAACCGTTGCAGCACGAAACGCGACGTCCCATGTGTAGATTGCGATACCAGTGAAAGCAACGCGTACCTGAGGCATTACAGCATAGATGAAGACCTGAAGAGAATTTGCCCCTGCTGCCCGCATTGCTTCAACCGTGCCAATGTCAACCCAATGAAGTAATCGATATAAATCAACTTCGCAAATGCAATGATTTCTGCGAAAAATTGCAACATAGTTTAAAGAGTATCTTGAGCTTATACTGAAATTTGCTAACTCTAAGTGAAACCAAACTATTAAAAAGCAAAGAATTATGGCAAACAAAATTACGGGGTGTGTTTTTGATTTGGATGGAACACTGGCAGATACTGCGCCAGATATTGCCCTAGCCCTGAACAAATCGCTTTATGATGCAGGATTAAACCAAGTTCCTGTAGAATCTGTAAAAGGAATGATCGGTAATGGAATTCCTGTATTGGTTTGTAGGGCCCTTCTTCATGTTGGTGCGTCCGAAGATCTTGCAGATGCTGTGATAACTTCAATGCTTTCCTATTCCCGCAAGTATTACTGTGAAAAGTCATCTCTTATGCATGGAGTAAAACATTGTCTACAGGGTTTGAAAAAACGTGCGATTCCAATGTCTATCTGTACTAATAAGGACGAAAAAGTAGCGCATATGGTGGTCTCAGCACTTGGCCTAGATAGCTATTTTAATGCTATTGTGGGGAGCCGTTCGGATCTTGTTAAAAAACCTGATCCATCGATGTTACAAATTGCTGCTGGGGCCATAAATAGCCCTATGGAAACGACTATGATGATTGGTGACTCCGAAGTTGACGCTGCAACAGGTATCGCCGCTAATTCTGTCTCGGTTATTGTTCGCGGTGGCTATTGTCATAAGCCATACGAAGAGCTTAATGTTACTCATCTTCTCGACAGTATGGAGGAGTTACTTGACATTATAGATAATCAATATTTGATTTCTGCTTAGGTGCATAAATTTTGTGCGAGGGGGTGAGTTGAAACCTAATATTCTGATATTTATGGTTGATCAGCTGAGTGGGACTCTTTTCCCAGATGGTCCTGCCGACTGGCTGCACACTCCAAATTTAAAAAAGCTTGCTGCTCGTTCAGTTCGTTTCAAGAATTGTTATACAGCATCGCCTTTATGCGCTCCTGGTCGCGCTTCATTTATGTCAGGGCAATTACCTTCTGTTACTGGGGTATATGATAATGCTGCAGAATTCCCCTCAAGTCTTCCAACTTATGCGCATTACCTGCGACGTGCGGGTTACCAAACTGTACTTTCTGGTAAAATGCATTTTGTTGGTCCCGACCAGTTACATGGATTTGAGGAACGCCTGACCACAGATATTTATCCCCCAGATTTTGGATGGACACCTGACTATCGTAAACCCGGAGAACGTATAGACTGGTGGTATCACAATATGGGATCAGTAACCAATTCGGGGACTGCAGAGATCACAAATCAGTTAGAATATGATGATGAGGTGGCATACGAGGCTACTCGAAAGATTTACGACCTATCACGTAGACATGATGAAAGACCTTGGTGCCTTACCGTTAGTTTTACGCATCCGCATGATCCCTATTTGGCAAGAAAAAAATATTGGGATCTTTATGAAAGTTGCAATCATCTTTTGCCCGAAGTTTCCGCACTGTCTTATGGGGAGCATGATCCTCATTCTAAGCGAATTTTAGATGCTAGCGATTGGAACAATTTTAATATTTCTGAAAAAAATATAAGAAATTCACGCCGCGCCTACTTTGCAAACATTTCATATCTTGATGATAAGATTGGTGAAATTCTGGGTACCTTGCAAAAAACAAATCAGGAAGCAGTTATCATTTTTGTTTCTGACCATGGTGATATGATTGGGGAACGCGGCTTATGGTTTAAGATGAGTTTTTTTGAAAGCTCATCACGTGTCCCACTGATGATTAGCTCTACTGTCTTGGAACCTAAATTAGTTGCAGAGCCTGTAAGTACAATTGATGTTTGTTCTACCCTTTGCGATCTGGCAGGCTGTGATATGGACGAGGTGGAGGGTTGGACTGAAGGTGAAAGCCTTTTACCATTCGCCAGTGGCTCAATACGGACTAATGCTGTTCTGATGGAGTATGCTGCAGAAGCAAGTTACGCTCCTCTAATATCTATACGAAAGGGTCCTTTTAAATATAATCGATGTGATATCGACCCTGAACAATTATTTGATTTGGAAAGTGATCCGAATGAGCTGCATAATCTTGCTAGGTCACAAAACTTTTCAGAAGAGTTGGCAGAATTTCAAAGAATTTCGGAAGCAAAGTGGGATTTAGCTAGTTTTGATGAAGAGGTGCGAAAGTCACAGGCACAACGCTTGATAGTCTATGAATCGCTTCGGAATGGAGAATACTATCCTTGGGATTTTCAGCCACTGAAAAAGGCCTCTGAGCGTTTTATGCGTAACCATATGGATCTAAATGAAGTTGAGGAACGACAGAGGTCTCCACGGGAGTAATAATCTACACTGAGATGCCATTTATATATTTAACAGGCACATTGTCTGGGCTTGATATGCAGAAATAAATCTTGTTAATCTATGGCTTAAAATGAGATTTTACTATTTTAAAAAATTCAAATTGTACTGTCCTCAATTAGAGGTGTCTACCCATGAAGCTGCATAATGTAATATTAGAATCCGCAAAACCTTCTGAATTGTTATCTGCCTGTCCGAAATATAAACCGTCACCATTACTTAAAAAGTCAGTTCAGAATAATTCGATCTGGATTAAAGATGAAACTGATAGAATGGGGCTAGGAGCGTTTAAAGCACTGGGCGGTGTTTACGCTGTGGGTAGTATCATAGCAGAAAAACAAGGTTTGCCATTAAAAACGGATAGTTTTTTTCTTGATGAATTTAAATCGTGTGCTCAAGAGCTAACTTTTGTTTGTGCTAGTGCGGGTAATCACGGTCTTGCAGTAGCAGCAGGCGCTCAAATTTTTGGTGCAAAAGCGCGCATTCATTTGTCTGATACTGTGCCAGAGGATTTTGCCAAGAGGCTTAAACAGAAAAATGCTGAAGTAGTTAGGTCAGGGACCAATTATGAGGAAAGTATCGAAGCCGCGATTGAAGATGCTAAAAGTAATGAGGCAATTCATTTAGCTGATGGTTCATGGCCTGGTTATATAGAGCCACCCAGGTTGGTGATGGAAGGTTACACAGTCATGGCTAGGGAGCTACGTGAGCAATTTGAAGAATTAAATGAGTGGCCAACGCACGTTTATCTCCAAGCTGGTGTCGGAGGGTTTGCTGGTGCGGTAGCTTTCGAAATCCGTAAAAGTTGGGGAGTACAACCAAAAATTATTATTGTTGAACCAGATGCAGCACCTTGTCTAAAACAAAGTATAGAGCATGGTAAAATTTTGACTGTTGAGGGTCCAGTTTCGGAAATGGGGCGGCTGGATTGTAAGACACCTTCACTTTTAGCCTTTGATATTCTCTCGGAAGCAGCAAATGAATTTTGCTTAATTACAGAAGATCAAGCAGAGAATGCAGCAAGACTTTCAAATGAAATGGGGCTTGCAACTTCTCCATCTGGAGCTGCCGGTTTGGCTGCTTTGTTGGCAAACCCACAGAAGAATGAATCATCTTTAGTCTTTTTTACTGAGGGAAGTATCAGCTGATTAAGGTAACTAACGTACTACTAAGCTATGTGCTGTAATTTTTGTTAAATAATTATCCTTGTCTTATTCTTAGTAACAGTCTAGACGGCTTCTAGCTTTACGATGCTCTATCCAAATATTATGTTTTATGGGAAGAATTTTAATTCTACCGTTATCTTTGTTGTGAGTTTCGCCATACGTATCAAAAAATCCGTGTGCTGCTGACGAATGAACGAAGTTAATAAGGTATATAAATGTCTTTTCCAGAAATTATTCTCTGTATTGGGAGCGAGCAATGACGCACTTTAATGAATTCCCCCTGCCTGAAGCTATTCAGCATAAATTAGAAGCCCTTGAGTTTAAAACACCGACCCCAATTCAAGAACAAGCAATACCTCTTGCGTTAGACGGCAAAGATATTCTGGGCTCTGCCCAAACTGGAACTGGCAAAACGGCTGCTTTTACAATTCCTTTGCTTACCAAGGTTATGAATAGTGCAGACTTTTTCGGGCTTATAGTTACGCCAACCCGCGAACTAGCTATGCAAGTTGACGCACAAATTCGCATGCTCTTGAGTTCGAAATCGAAAATTCGATCAGTTGTATTGATTGGTGGGGCATCCATGGATCGTCAGATCCAAATGCTGTCAAAAAATCCACGAATTATAGTTGGAACGCCTGGTCGTATAATTGATCATTTGGAGAGGAAAACCCTTGATTTGGCTCCGTTTAATTATGTAGTTTTAGATGAAACTGATCGAATGCTAGATATGGGCTTCTCTGCTCCAATCTCCAAAATTTTTGATCATGTAGCTGTAGAGCGTCAAACCCTGTTATTTTCGGCAACACTACCTAAAGGTATTCAAAATGCTTCGGCAAAATATCTAAACAACCCGACTCTAATTGAAATTGGACGGGCTAATAGTGCTGGCCAAAATATCGAGCAGTCAACACAATTTGTAAGCAAAGAGGGTAAGTTCGATACACTTGTGCAAGCGCTAACTCAGCATGAAGAAAGCGCAATTGTATTTATGAATAGTAAATTTGCGACAGAGAAATTGGCAAAGCGTTTGAATGTCGCAGGCATATCAGCAAGTGCAATTCATGGTGATCTTCGTCAAAACAAGCGAGAGCGTGTCATTTCTGGACTTCGTAACAACAAATTTAGAGTGTTGGTTGCGACAGATGTTGCGGCACGTGGTATAGACATCCCTCACATTTACCAAGTAATAAACTTTGATCTTCCAAGGCAAACCGAAGATTATATCCACCGAATTGGCCGAACTGGCCGTAATGGTGCAAAAGGGTTGGCATTGAGCCTGGCAACTAATGCAGATAAAGGTAAGTTGGAAGAAATTGATGAGTTATTGGGTATAAAAAAAGCCAACTCTGCTGTTAAAAACGGCCAGAGAAAATCATCTCGCAAAAAACCTCCTTCACAAAACCGTTGGAGGAACAAACGGAAATCACGCGCTAAAGCTGCATGATAATAATACACTCAGCCGTATTTGAGTGAAGTATATCTGATCATGGGTTTAAATTAGAGGTGACTTAGAGTGTCGATGCGGCTGAGTGATAACTTCCGTGGTGCTGGTCTTATGACATGCTGTGTTATGGCTTATGTTCTTAACGATGCTATCATGAAGTTACTATTTGCGGATATTGACTTTTTCCAAGCTATTTTTTTGAGAGGTCTTGTGAGTTTGCCTGCACTATTAATTTTGGCGCTTATGACCAAAAATTTTCTGCAAAAATACTCCGCAAAAAACAAATGGCTCATGAGTATTCGGATATTAGCCGAAATTGGAACTATGGTTACTTTTCTAACAGCACTCAAATACATGCCACTAGCTAATGTTACCGCAATTCTACAGTCTTTGCCGTTGGCTATAACTATGGCGGCTGCAATTTTTTTAGGTGAGAAAGTTGGTTGGCGCAGATGGAGTGCAATTTTCATTGGTTTTACGGGAGTTTTAATAATTGTAAGACCGGGACTTGTTGGTTTTAACTCTTATTCACTGTTAGCTCTGGCTGCGGTGCTTTTATTAACAGTAAGAGAAATATCTACCCGCAAGCTCGATAGTAACATTCCTAATGTGACCGTAGCTTTTTCTACTGCTCTTGGAAGTACTATTTTTGCCGCTTTGATGCTTATTGGGCGAGATTGGGCCGACGTTGATATAGCTTCATGGTTATTGATTATAACAGCAGCGGCATCTGTGACTGTTGCCACTTTGCTTAGTGTTGTAGCCATGAGAACGGGTGATATTAGTTTCGTTTCGCCTTTTAGGTACACTTCACTGATCGGCGCAATTGGACTTGGAATTCTGCTGTTTGGTGAGTGGCCGGACGGCGTTACTTTCATGGGAGCTTTTATAATAGTGTTTGCTGGGATCTATTCGATATATAGAGAAAAAATTCTTGGTAAGAACAGCTGAGTTTACTTACTTTCGAAAACTTTCGATATGTAATCAAATTTTTTACCTCTCAAGACCAATGTCTTAAGCATGTGGTCCGACGATCACTGATCTTTAACTTTGGCTAAAGCGACCTCTAAATTGGCCCAGAAACCACTGCAGCTAAACTCAAAACACTCATTCATCCATTTGTCAGAGAATTCTATTTCTAGGGTCTCTTTATCGGAGGATACTATCAATCTTTCGCTCTTGTAGGCATCTTGGATTATTTCCATCGCGGCTGGGCTCTCAAAAGTTAATGAACGATAGTGAGTAATCGGTCTGTTTTCATTTCGTTTTTCGATTACGTGTAATGCAAACATTTTTGCATGCATGCAGTTTTGCATAGATATTTCAATTGCATGTGACTCTGCCGTTGACTTTGATGGAGTTATTAAAACCAAAGTCAGAGATAGCATTATTGGGGCAGCAAAATATTTTTTCATTTAATTTAAAAAGCAATAAATTTCTATTTTATCAAGAGTTAGTGCTTGGTAGGCGTCGGTAAATGCTTCTCCATTTTTTTCGTCGAATAATATTTTTATGATGAGTAATAAATATTTAATGAGTTGTTATTTTAAAAGTTTTTAAGCAAAAGGCAGTTTCATCAATATTAAGTTTCATTTTTAAAATAAGTTTGTCGGTGACCCTGATAAATAATTATTGCTAACAGTACGACAATGTTATTTATCTTATGTAAAATGAGGGATAATCCATGTCAAATAACGAAAAATTTTATATAAATGGTGCCTGGTCTGATCCGGTTAGTGCAAAGAAATTTGATATAATTCATCCTGGTAATGAGGAAATAATAGCGTCCATTTCGATGGGTAGTGAGGCCGATGTAAATATTGCAGTTGACGCTGCCCGAGAGGCTTTTGAAGCCTGGCAGTTTAGTACTGTTGCAGATCGAGTGGCATTATTGGAGCGGATTCTGGCAGTATATGAATCTCGAGCGGAAGAATTTGTCAAAATAATGCCATATGAAATGGGAACAACAATCTCATTCTCTAGGGAAGTTCACATGCCGGTTGGTATAGGCCACATTCAGGCGGCTGTAGAGGCTCTTAAAAGTCATAGATTTGAGCGACCCTCAGCACGAGGTGGTTCAACTTTGGTGGATGAGCCCGTAGGAATTGTTGGCATGATTACGCCATGGAATTGGCCTGTTAATCAGGTAATGATCAAAGTTGCGCCCGCATTGGCTGCGGGATGTACGATTGTGCTGAAGCCAAGTGAATACTCCCCACTAAGCTCTATCATGCTGGCAGAAGTTATTGATGAAGCAGGTTGCCCCCCTGGGGTTTTTAACTTGATTAATGGCGATGGGCCAGGGGTCGGTCAAGCGATCACAAATCATCCAGACATTCATATGATCTCATTTACTGGATCAACTAGAGCAGGTAAAGCCATCACTAAAGGTGCAGCTGATACTATAAAGCGGGTGACCTTAGAGTTGGGTGGCAAGTCTCCAAATTTACTGTTTGCAGATGCAAACTTAGAGACAGCGGCAAAAATTTCGGTCGATGCATGTTTTATAAATAACGGCCAATCTTGCGATGCTGCTTCAAGACTTCTTGTTGAAAAATCTGTATATGATAAAGTTGTTGATTTAGTTACGGCAGAAGTTGCCTCCGTAAAAATAGGCGATCCCCTGGTCGAAGGAACCCATATGGGGCCTGTGGTGAACAAAAGACAATTTGATAATATTCAAAATTTGATTAAAATTGGCATAGATGAAGGGGCTAATCTTGCTGTTGGAGGGTTGGGCCTGCCCACGGGCTTCAACAAAGGGTATTACATTAGGCCAACTTTATTTACAGATGTGGATAACGATATGTCCATAGCGCAGAATGAGGTGTTTGGCCCTGTTCTATCTATTATTCCGTTTGAAAACGAAGACCATGCTGTAGAACTTGCTAACGATACGCCATACGGTCTCGCTGCATATATACAATCAACGGATGATAACCGTATTGAAAGAGTTAGCCGTCGTTTGAGGGCTGGTGTCGTCAATGTAAACGGGCATGCGGGTGACTACGATGTGCCATTTGGTGGGTATAATCAATCAGGAAATGGACGTGAAGCTGGACCTTTGGGGTTTCATGAATACCTAGAAACCAAAGCTATAACAAAAGAATAGAATAACAGCCGCGTTAAAATCTGGAGATTTAGGATGCGAAAAAAACAAAGGGCAGAGTATATAGCGGCGCGTCTGGATGAAATTTACCCTAAGACCCCTGTTCCACTGGACCATGGCGATAATTTTCAACTTTTGGTGGCAGTTTTACTCAGCGCTCAATGTACCGATGAGAGAGTAAATATGGTCACGCCAACTTTATTTTCAATGGCGGATAATCCCAAAGATATGGCTGCTTTAAAAGAAAGTGATATACTTAGTGCAATTCGGACATGTGGTCTTGCACCTAAAAAATCAAAAGCAATAAAAGCGCTGTCCTCAATTTTAATTAACGACTACTCGGGAGAGGTTCCAAGCTCTTATTCAGATTTAGAGTTATTACCGGGCGTTGGGCATAAAACTGCATCAGTCGTCATGTCTCAGGGATTTGGCTATCCGGCTTTTCCGGTTGATACTCATATACATCGGCTTGCGCAGAGATGGGGCTTAACTAAAAAAAATAATAATGTTGTTAAAACTGAGCGTGATTTAAAACAAATATTTCCTGAAAGCCGATGGAATAAACTCCATTTGCAAATTATTTTTTATGGACGGGAGTTTTGTAGTGCTCGCGGATGTCGCGGTATTAAATGTGAGATATGTACTACCTGCTATCCAAACAGAAAAAGGCCTTATGATTGATTTATTCACAGAATTAATATCTTTCTGTATAACACTCATTATATTGAGACACAGGAGAATTCATTGAAAATAAGTAAAGAGGTTATTTGGCATTTTACATGTGATTCATGCAATCTATGGTGGTCTTTTGCCTCTTCCGATAATTACGAACCAAAACGAGATGTGTTTTGTCCTCATTGTGGACATAAAAACAAAATTGAAGATGCTAAAGATTAAATAGGTATTATTACCTGTAGTATAGTCTAAATTTAACGGAACCTTATATTTGAGCGGCGCAGCTGGTCAACTTTGGTTACACCCATGAGTTTCATATCGCGTTCTACTTCAACAGCTAACTGATTTAACGCGCGCTCTACTCCTGCTTGACCGGCCGCAGCCAAGGCATACAGATAATATCTTCCGATCGAGCAACATTTTGCACCGACTGATAATGCCTTTAAAATGTGTGTACCTCTTTGGATACCGCCTTCACATACGACGTCTATTTGGTCCCCTACCGCGTCACATATTTCTGCAAGTTGATCAAATGGCGCTCTACTCCCGTCTAACTGCCTTCCACCATGGTTAGAGACCATAATTCCCGTACATCCTATCTCGACAGCTCTTTTAGCGTCTTCGACACTCATAATGCCTTTCAAAGCAAACTGACCATTCCATTGTTGACAAAGTTTCTCGGCGTCTGACCAATTCATAGATTGGTCTAACATAGTAGAGAAATACTCTCCTACAGAAACTGCTAAATTTGTACCTTCGGTTACATGTCCAGAAAGATGTGGCATATCAAATTTCTCTTTTGTAAAAAAATTCCATGCCCACATCGGATGCAAAGCAAAACTTAATAGGGAGTCTAACGTAAGCTTTGGAGGCGAAGTGAACCCAGTTCGAAGATCTCTCTCTCTATTTCCACCAGTGATTGTATCAACAGTAAGTGCTAGAACGTTAAAATTGGCAGCTTTAGCTCTCTCTAAAAGTGCATCGTTCAAGCCCCGGTCCTTGTGAAAATAAAACTGAAACATTTTAGGGCCAGAACTTATTTGTGCTATGTCCTCAACCGTAACTGTCGCAAGAGATGATACACCGAACATTGTGCCATAGCTTGACGCAGCTTTGGCCACTGCTCTCTCCCCCTCATGGTGAAATAATCTCTGGAGGGCTGTTGGGGCACAATAAAAAGGCATAGAAAGCTTTTGCCCCATAATTTCTGTACTCATGTCAACTTTTTCCACCCCGGCCAATACATTGGGGACTAAATCGACATCATTAAAAGATTGAGAGTTTCTTCGGTATGTCACCTCATCATCTGCCGCTCCGTCTATATAATTAAAGATGGGGCTTGGTAATTTCTTCTTTGCCAGTGCACGAAAATCTGAGAAGTTGTGACATTGTCCCAAGTTCATTTACTATCCTTTCCAAGTAAACTAAGCCTGATCATTTTTGTAAAAATTTTCAAGACATTTGCAAGGTGAATTTACGCTTATTAAAAACTTAATCATTTATTCCATGAGCGCCAGAATATGAATTGGCAATAGGCTCTGCCCGCTCAAGGTTATTTTCAAATGAGTTCTCATAAATTTCTACTTCAAGCGGATAGCAAATAGCCTCACTACTCGAGTGTTCACTAGAGCAATCACCGCCCGGACAAGTTGATAAGCCTACAATTAGATTAATTTCAGCAAAAAACTCCAAATAATCACCAGGTCTTACTGGACTGGCCTTCATAAAATATTGGCCTGTGTCTCTCGTAAATCCAGTACACATAAAAACATTTAAGACATCATGAACGTATTGTTCAGCCTCGGAGATTTCTAATTTCTTATATTTTGCCAAGGCACGTGTTAAATTCGAATGACAGCAATGATCATAATTATTGCCAGATAAAAGCATGTTTGTATAAGGATCACACCTGGTCCCAATTACATCGTGAACTGAACCTCCATATTTATCAATACCATACCAATCCAGCGTATCTGCCGTAATTGTAGCCATTGGCCTGAGGTGCGGAAAATTGGACCAAAGCCTATCGCCAGTGCTAACATGGGAGCCGTGGAGTGCTCGTGTTTTTCCTGAATAAAACTTTTCGTTTAAATTGTCCTCAGCCCACAAGTTGAGGTCACCCACCTGGGGACCTTCCGAAGATATAATACGAAAGAATTGGCCTGACTTTACGGGCAAACAAATACCTTGGCGTGGTGGTATGATTATTCTTTTTATCAGTGATGAGCCTTTTCTGCGGGTGTTAAGGCCGGTTAGATCTGGATCTGGAAGAGTATTATTTGGATAACAAATTACCGGTCGTATTTCTTTTCGCTTTTTTGCATCACTAGGAGTAGCCATCTAGAATATTTCCCATGTTTTATCCATTTAGTATTAAATACTATTTGCCTCTTGTTGTAATGCATGGAGTATCAAACTCTCAAGGTATTAAATGGGCATAAAGTTTGATAAAAAATTTGTGATTGAATTAAGTGAAGGAAATAAAAATGTCATTAAAATATACTGGAAGCTGCAAGTGCGGAAATATCAGGTATAGCGTTAAGGGGGAGGCTCAATGGAAAGTAAGTTGTCACTGTAATTGGTGCCAGACAACTAGCGGTGCTGCTTTTCGTACGTTTGTTTTATTTAAGGAAAGTGATTTAGAGATTTCTGGTGATACTTTGAAATCGTATGAAGACATAGATACAGATCACGGACGACCAATGATTAATCAGTTTTGTTACAATTGTGGGACTCAGCTTGGAGTTAAAGTCCCTAGTATGGATCTGCGACACATAGCATTGGGTACCTTAGATCAAAGAAATGAGATGGAAATAAAAGATAACATCTGGTGGCAAGAAGCACTTAAATTTGTTTCGTTTCCAAGTAACTCAGACGTGTATAAAACTGGATATTGGGGTGGCACTGGAGAAAAAGTTTTAGTGCCTTAGGGCACTTGAGCGCCAATTAATATTTTAATTATAAAGGGTGAAAATATGGTTAAAGAAAAACGAAAAGTTATTATTACCTGTGCTATTACAGGAGCCATTCATACGCCAAGTATGTCAAAATATTTACCGGTAACACCAAATGAGATTGCTGATGCTGCAATTTTGGCTGCCCAGGCTGGTGCTTCAATCCTTCATTTACACGCAAGGGATCCGGAAAATGGTAAGCCAACCCAGAATCCAGAAATCTTCAAGAAATTTTTACCACTAATAATAAAGGAAACTGATGCTGTAATTAATATAACGACGGGTGGCAGTCCGCATATGACGGTACAAGAACGTATGATCCCAGCCTCAATCTTCAAACCTGAGCTTGCGTCTCTTAATATGGGGTCGATGAACTTTGGACTTTATCCAATGCTTGATCGCTTCAGTGAATTTAATCATACGTGGGAAAAGGATAATCTTGAAAAGTCTCGAGATCTAGTTTTTAAAAATACCTTTCAGGACATAGAGACAATCTTACAAATTGGAGAAGATAATGGGACAAGATTTGAATTTGAATGTTATGATATTTCCCATCTTTATAACTTAAAGCATTTTGTGGATCGTAATTTAGTAAAGCCGCCATTCTTTATTCAATCGGTCTTTGGTTTGTTGGGGGGTATAGGCGCGCATCCCGAAGATTTAATGCATATGAAGCGGACAGCTGATCGTTTGTTTGGGGATGATTATCAATGGTCGATCTTGGGGGCAGGTAAAAATCAGATGACACTAGCATCAATTGGTGCTGCACAAGGTGCAAATGTGCGTGTGGGTCTCGAAGACTCACTATGGCTCGAGCCTGGTAAGCTGGCTCGATCGAGCAAGGATCAGGTAAGCAAGGTAAGGAGTATTCTTGAGGAACTTTCGCTGGATATAGCAGCGCCCAACGAGGTTAGAGATATGCTTGATTTAAAAGGTAGTAAAAATGTGTCTTTCTAGATGGTGCAAATAATAAAAAGTTTTTAGTTAAGCACTATTAGTCATTGGAAAATTATAGAACTTCTCTGTTTGAGCAAACGAGGATCTAAAGATTTTACTAATACATCCTTTCCTTCCAAGATTTCGAAGCATCTCTCAAGCGTCTCAGTTTCTAAGCGATACATCGCACCGTCAGTATAGAAGGTCAAATGGGGCATAAGAATGACGTTTGGCCTCCCATATAATTCCTTAAGAGGGTGATTGCTTTGGTTCAACGGCTCCTGACTAAAAACATCCAACCCTGCGCCGGCAATCCATCCCTCAGTTATCGCTTTCACGAGTGCATGCTCGTCAATAATTGCACCACGCGCGGAATTGATAATAATAGCACTAGATTTCATAGCGCGTAATTCTTTTTCGCCAATAAGTTTCTCAGTTTCGGCATTTAAAACACTGTGGATACTCACAAAGTCGCTATCTGATAATAGCTGCGTCAGTGAACTATATTTTATGACCCCAAACTTTTCCATTTCAGTGCTATCAGTATGAGGACTAAATGATATAACTCTTGCACGAAAACCCTTATTTGCCATCCGTGCCATACTTTTTCCTATTTTCCCGAAACCTACTATACCCAATGTCTTTCCTGCGATATCAGACCCACGCCATTCGGGCTCAGGCCATGCCCACCCATTATTTTCCATCGTATTGCGAATGGCTGGCATTTTCTTTGCCAGAGCGATGAGCATCGCAAATGCCCCCTCAGCTACTGTTTCTTCTGCGTATTCTGGGATGTTAACGACAGGTATGCCTCTCTCTACCGCAGCAGGAATATCAATTGCATCAATACCAACACCATATTTTACGATACCCTTAAGTTTTTTTGCAGCTTCGATTATTCTACTTGTTATCGGAGTGTAACACATAAGAATAAGGTCTGCGTCGCCGATCTGCTCGATCAATTTATCTTCTGCTATCCCATCTGGCAAAAGTACTAATTCATGACCTGCCTCTCTTAATCTTGCGTCAATTACAGGAGTTTGAAGTTCTTTGTCAGTTCGAACTATCTTCATAGAGTCCCTTAGATTTAAGTTTCAGGTGTAGTGGCTAGTATTAGGAGTACTAATCGATCAAAAATATTGCTGTTAGTGATTTCATCTCCAATTAGGCGAAAGTCTTACCATTATATTAACATACCTAAAGTAGGCTGCTCAAACGTTTTTTATACTACTAGGCAACTTCTTTTCCTAAGCCTGCCTCATATAATTTAAACCAATCCTGACGATCTAAAGCTACTTTGGTCGCATCAGAAATTAGAGATATTCTCTCAATATTGTTTGTTCCTAAAATTGGTAAGATATTTGCTGGATGCGCAAGTAAAAAAGCGACTGCAATAGCAGCACGGTCGACTTGGTTTTTCTGCGCAAGCTCATCAAGTACTTTTTGAATTCGCCCTTTACCACTGATTAGATCGCCGCCTCCAAGTGGTGACCAAGCCATAAGGTTGTGGCCATATTTTTGATGAAATGCTAGATCACCATTAGTGAAAGCGCCGAGCTCTTGTAAACTAATCTCTATTTGGTTCGTGATTAGTTTGTTGTTCATTGCAGATTGTAATAAATCCCAATCCCAAGGTCTAAAATTAGAAACCCCAATAGAACCAACTTTACCGGAGGCTACTAACTCATCGAGTGCAGCGCCTGTCAAATGGTGGTTCATAAAAGGGTCAGGTCTATGAATTAAAAGTAGGTCAATGTAGTCTATACCCATTTCTGTTAGTGAACTATCTACACTGGCATGAATATGCTCCCTGGAAGTATTATAGTGCTTAACTCTTGCGCCAGAGTGTCTTCCTGCATCAATTACAATGTCACATTTTGTGATAATTTCAATTTTATTCCGTAATGCTAGGTTTTTCTTCAGCGCTTTGCCAAGGACTGCCTCAGCAGTATATCCGCCATAAATATCTGCTTGATCAAAAGTTGTTATTCCTTGATCCAGACATTTGTTTATTTTTGCTTCCACATGCGATTCTGACGTATTGGCATCATCTGCTAGTCGCCACATGCCATAAATTAGGCGGCTAAATTCAAGCTTTTCTGATAGTTTTACTCTTTCCATTATACTCTTTCTCCTGTGCCGAGGGGTGTTTTGGGTGGTGCACTAGGTACTCGCCCGTATACGTGTGGTAAGGAGCAGGTGTCCATATCAGGCATAACTAGTTTTCCAAAGTATTCTGCTTCATCCATATGAGGATAACCCGATAGTATGAATGCCCTGATACCCATTTTTTTATAGCTTTCCATCTTTGAGAGAACTTGATCTGCTGAGCCAACGATTGCCGCGCCACAGCCGGACCTTGCTCTTCCTACGCCAGTCCACAGGTTATCTTCGACATAACCATATTTGTCTGCTAGCTGCCTATTTTTTGCTTGATGAGCAACCCCAAGTGAGGTGGAGTCCAATGCTCGATCCCGAATAACCTTGCCATATTCATCATCTAGCTTTGAAACAATAAAATCTGCATATTCCCTTGCCTCTATTTCAGTCTCTCGGACTATCATATGAACCCGTAATCCATAGTCCAAGGTACGATTATATTTTTTTGCAACAGTATGAACTGCCTGCATTCGGCTTTTGAGTTCGTCGATTTTTTCAGGCCACATAAGGTACACGTCGCAATGCTGGCCACATAATTCTAAAGCATCCGAAGAATATCCGCCAAAGTAAAGTAAAGGCCCCCCTTTCTGATAGGGCTTTACTGGATCTGTGTTCAGTCCTTTAAAATTATAAATTTCTCCGTCAAAATTTATCTCTTCCTGTGTCCATGCTTGTTTTAGTATTTCTACTACTTCTCGTGACCTTTGATAACGATATGGGCTAGGTTCCTTTTGACCTGGAAAGTCTGAGCTTATGATGTTTACAGTAAGCCTACCTTTAAGCATGTGGTCAAGCGTAGAGAGCGTTCTGCCAAGCATAATTGGCTGCATTTCCCCACACCTTACTGCAGCAAGAAAATTGATATTTTCTGTTATTGGTGTACAGCCTGCTACAAATGAAAGTGTATCCTGGCCTACTTGGTACGAGGACGGGCACAGAATATTCCTAAATCCCTGCGCTTCAGCTGTTTTAACGATATTTGAACAGTGTTCCCAGCTTGATCTTAAATCTCCATCGGGAACACCTAAAAACTGATAATCATCTGAGCATAAGGCAGAAAACCAAGCAACTTCACTTGATTTGATAGCTTCTGAAGTAATTGGAACAACGCTCATATATACCTCTAAATATTATTTGCTTTCCATTTGCTAGCATTAGAAAAAGGGTATATCAATAGTATATCAATCTTATGTGAACTGAATTTGAAAGATAATTAAATTGACTGGACGAAATCTAAATAGCTGTCCAAGTCCTTTACCCAGATATGTACAAATTTCGGAGTTCCTAGCTCGTGAAATTGCATCTGGCCGACTTATATCGGGGACGCGCTTAGTTCCGGAACGCAAAATGGCTGAAGAACTGAAAACATCTGTTGGAACATTGAGAAAAGCTTTAAGACGTCTTGAAGAGTTGGGGCTATTGGACCGAATTCATGGATCGGGTAATTACGTTAAACAAAATAATGTGGATGGCAGTGTTTATGCCATGTTTAGATTGGAACTTATTGGGGGAGGCGGATTGCCTAGAGCAGATATTTTAGATATCACTTTGAAGAATAAGCCGAAAAATTTAATCCCTTTTGGAATCTCTGACAAAGCTACTCGCATTAGACGTTTGCGATATTTAAACGATACCGTCATTGCACTTGAAGAAATTTGGTTGGACAAGAGTGTAGGAGATCTTCGGGAGAAAAATCTATCTGATTCACTGTATAAATATTATGGCGAATATTTAGGTTTGTGGATTTCAAAGGTAGAAGATTTTGTATCTGTGGGAAAGGTTCCCAAATGGTCGCCAGCTTCTTTTTCATTAAATGAAGGTGCTGTAACAGGATTTGTTGAAAGACTTGGTTGGGGTCAATTTAAATATCCAGTAGAATTTTCTCGAACCTGGTTTGATACTGCGCGTTCAAGGTATGTGCAACGATTAAAGTGAAAGATACATTATGGTAAACTATGGAATTATCGGATGCGGCATGATGGGCCACGAGCATCTAAATAACATTAAATTGCTAGATGGCACAAATATTTCGGTAATATTTGAACCCAATGCCGATATGGCAAAGTCAGCCTTGAAAGTAGCACCAGAAGCAGTTTTAGCAGATAATTTAGAACAGTTACTGGTATTTTCCGATCTTGATTGTCTTGTAATTGCAAGTCCAAATCACTGCCACTTGTCTCAACTTCAGCAGATTTCAAAAACTCAGAACCTTCCCATTTTAGTTGAAAAGCCTTTATTTACAGCTGTTGAGGATAGAGAAGTAGTTTTGGATTTTGCGCGAAGTTACAACTCTCATGTTTGGGTGGCCATGGAGTACAGATATATGCCTCCAATTTCATCATTCATAGAGCATGTTGACACGGTAACAGGTGGTATCAAAATGTTGACTATTCGAGAGCACCGGTTTCCATTTCTTCGTAAAATTGGAGACTGGAATAGATTCAACGTTAATTCAGGTGGGACCTTTGTTGAGAAGTGCTGTCACTTCTTTGATCTTATGCGTTTAATTATGAACTCAGAACCAAAAAGGATTATGGCAAGTGCCGGTCAGGATGTAAATCATCTAGATGAAGTTTACGACGGGAAAAAATCAGATATCCTTGATAACGGATATGTCATAGTTGATTTCGAGAACGGAACGAGAGCCATGTTGGAGCTTTGCATGTTTGCCGAAGGGTCGAAGTACCAAGAGGAAATTATAGCCACGGGACGTGAGGGGAAACTAGAGGCAAAAATACCGGGTCCAGCAAGATTTTGGTCCAAAAAGTTAGGAGATCCACCGGTTCCGTTACTAATAAGCAGCCCACGTCACCCCATTGGCCCTCAAGTTACCGAGATTACCGTTGATCCGATTTTGCTTAGGGCTGGCGACCATAATGGATCTACCTACTATCAACACAAAGGGTTTCTTGAGCTCGTTAGAGGAGAGCGAGAAGGCCCAGATGTCACCCTGGAAGATGGCTATAAATCTGTTGTAATGGGTATGGCAGCTCAGGAAAGTGCGAGAGAGGGTCGTGCAGTTGAGTTTGATTAAGTTTACTGCTTATTAGCTTAAACTATAGCAGCAGCCTGACACATCACTCTAAGTTTTTCTTCTGCCAAGTTTGGTGGCAGCAAGCCCAATCCGCAGTCTGGTGCAACTATTAATCGTTCCCTGTCTATATGATTTAGCGCAAGTTTAAGCCGGTCGACGACTTCGCCTAATGTTTCCGTTCTACTTGAGGCAATTGCAATGCTTCCAAAAATCACACTCTTATTTGGGAGCCTTTCAAGCAGCTCAAGATTGTTACAACAATGTTTATCTTCTATTGAAATTTGATCAAAGTCAGCCTCATTTATCATTACACTTAAGTCATTATAGCTTTGAGGATCAGCTTTTTTATAATGCATATCATCCAAATGTTCAGGATATCCACAACACATGTGAACAATGCGGCTAACGGATTTAGGAACTTTGTGAAAACATCTATCAATTCCTTCAAATCCAAAAGATAAAGCGTCATTTACCTGTCGGGCAAAAAGTGGTTCATCTACTTGTATGTGCTTACATCCTGTCTCTACAAGCGCCAAAATTTCTTTATTAATCGTGTCGGCTAAAATTCTGTTAAGACGTGGTCGGTCATCATAAAAACAATCTGCTGTGGTATCCATAATTGTTAATGGACCAGGCAAAGTGAACTTGATAGGCTTAGAAGATAACGCTTGTGCCGCTTTAAAGTCTTTGACGGAGTAGACCTGTTCCTTGTGTTCAATCTTGCTTCTTACGGCTGGAAGATCTGTTTCATATGCACCATCCCTCAATATGCGGTGTTCGAGGTTTTCAAAATCAAAGCCGGCCAAATGTCTGCAGTGATAATGAATGTAGTTTTCCCTTCTAACTTCGCCATCTGTTGGAATATCGATACCCGCGCGTATTTGAATTTCGATAACTTCTTTTGCAGCTCTAACAAATAACTCTTCGTTTTTGTCTATATTTTTGGAAAGATCGGTTTGGTAATTTTTGGTGGGCTCTGCACTATTCATTCCACCTGTTTTACGGGAAATATCAAACCAGTCGCCGATAGGAGTGTAAGTTGGTTTGGGGAATGCACCAATTGTTGTTGTAGTTAAAGGTTTTTCCATTTTAATGCTTTTTCAGTTTTTAGACAGTTCATAGCGAAATTTGAAAACAAAGCTATCTTTATATCTTTGCTAAAGAAAGATTTTCATTGATTTTTATACTTATTAGTAACAAGCTTCGTCGGGACTACTCTACTAACTAAACCCGGAGGTAAATTTATGACTAAAAATAAAAACTCTTCGCCATCCACAGGGATGGCTGCCAAGGAGTTCAACCGAAGAACGCTTATAAAGCGAGGCGCCGCCCTGGCTGCATTTGCACCAGTTGCTCCTATGTTCGTAAAGAATGCTTTTGCTGCTACCAGCGGTGAGGTAAATGTTTTAATGTGGGGTGAATATCTGCCGGACTCAGTACTTGCAGACTTCAAATCAAAAACTGGCATCACAGTAAATCATACTAAGATTGGCGATAATGGAGAAATCATTGCTAAAATGAAAGCAGGCGGGGGTGCCGGTTTTGATTTAGCGAGTCCAACTAATATGAGAGCATTACAGTGGGAAAATCTTGGTGTTCTAGCTCCATTCGATATGAATAGAATTAATAATATCGGTAACGTGAACCCTGGAATGGTTGCTGTTGGAGAAAGAGATTGGAATTTTGGTGGCAAAGGGTCACATTGGGTTCCACAGTTATGGGGTACAGAGTCTGTCTCATGGCGGACTGATAAATGGACGCCAGATGGACTCCCAAGTTTTGGAGATCTGTGGGAACCTAACCCTGGTATTGATGGCGCATTCATGATGGGTCGCACATACTCAATGATGACAGGTTGTGGTATTTGGATGCATCATCAGGGTAAAATGGATTTCTGGTCTTCGTACAAGGACGAAGACACTATGCGCAAGAATTGGGAAATAATTACCGAGTACTGCATCGGCAAGAAAGGTAACTTGGTAAAATTCTGGTCAGGTGCCGACCCACAGAAACAAGGCTTCACATCTGATGGAGTTGTAGTGGGACAAACTTGGGATGGTCCAATTGTTTCAATGATGAAAGCTGGTGAGCCAGTTGCTTATCAAACGACCGAAGAGGGCGCTCTAGCTTGGGTTGATGGTATAACCCTATCAGCTAAAGCAGAAAACATTGATGCGGCCTATGAGCTCATTAATTATAGTTTTACTCCAGAAGTTGGTGGGCAAACTATTAATGAAATAGGCTATAACTCTGCAGTTATTGGTGCATCAGATTTCTATTCTGATGAAACCAAAGCAATTTCCCAAGCGGTATATCCCGGTGATACTGCATCTAAACTGAACGCTTGGCCACCTGAGCCACCCTGGTTTGCAGATGCGCGTGCTGAATACGCCAATAAATTTGAAACGGCATAATTTGTTTCAATAAAGGTAAGCGGGCGCTGAGTGCATGCTTGGCGCCCGCTTACTTTATAAGTGCCCGAAATTATACTAAGGAATGTAAGTAATGAGTGCTGACGTTGAGCTCCAAGGAGTGTCTATTGCATTTGGCGATTTTTATGCTGCAAAAAACGTGAATGTAAAGATAGAGGCTGGTGAGTTCTTTAGTTTTTTGGGCCCCTCTGGCTGTGGTAAAACAACTCTTCTTAGAGCCGTTTCTGGTTTTCTTGAGCCCTCTAATGGTAAGGTTCTTATTGGGGGCCAGAATATGTCGGGTATTGGGCCAAATAAGCGCCCAACAGCACTGATTTTTCAAAATTTGGCGTTATTTCCTCTGATGTCCGTTGCTGACAATATTGCGTTTTCCCTTGAGGTTAGGGGGGCTAGCAAGCAAGCAAGGCGCAAGCGCGCAGACGAACTGCTCGATTTAGTAGCCCTAAGTGGTCAGGGGGATAAAAAAGTTCATGAATTATCAGGCGGTCAAAAACAACGAGTAGCAATAGCTCGGGCTTTGGCAGTGGAGCCAGAAGTCTTGCTACTTGATGAGCCACTTTCTGCTCTTGACCTTAAATTGCGTCAAAAAATGCGTACGGAGCTCAGAGCTATACAGCAAAGAGTTGGTATAACTTTTATATATATAACTCATGATCAAGGTGAAGCTTTGACCATGTCTGATAGAGTTGGGGTGATGAACGATGGTCAACTTGAGCAAGTTGGCTCTTGTTACGAAGTATACCAAGCTCCCAGTACACCCTTTGTGGCTACATTTGTTGGCGAAAATAATGCCTTTGCTGGGAAGGTGGATAAGATTTCAAAAGGCGTTGCTCTAGTAAATGTGGATGGTATGTCTTTCAGTGGCGCTGTAGGTAAGACTATTGAGGGTGACCAGCATCCGCTTAGCGTCGGAGAAAGTGTTGTACTATTTGTAAGGCCTGAGTCTCTTACTCTGGCAAAAGATACCAAAACTACTAAAAATAAGTTTTCTGCTAATATTGAAACTATTGAGTTCGAGGGTAATGTAAAAAACATCTATTTAAAGACGAGCACTAAAAAAAGTATTAGATTTAGTGTGCCAAGTGTATTTGATACCTCGGGTCTCAATCCTGGTACAAAAATAGATCTCGCTTTCACATCTGAGAGTGCGATTGTTTTACCAAACGGCCCTCTGGCACTAGATTGAGGTTCAGTGCGATGGAAGGCTTTATTAAAAAAAATGGATCAGTTGTCTCAACGTTTTTTCTTGTAGCAATAACGTTTTGGTTTGTTTTCCTAATTTTGATACCCCAGCTTTACATGCTGGACCTGTCATTTCGGCCAAACCTGCCTCCCTTGCTAAGGGGAGGGCCAGATGATGTTTATACGCTTACGCACTACAAACATTTCATTTTTGGTTCTGAAACGAGCAAAGATACTTATAACTATGTCGATGTTGGCGTTTTTGTGGATACAATTGGAACCGCTATTTTGGTTACGATAATAAACTTATGCTTTTGCTATCCGATTGCTTTTTATATAGCAAAGCTGGCAACACCGAGTGCCACACGCCTGCTTATACTAGCCTTGATTATACCGTTCTGGATTAATGAACTTCTCCGCTCGTTTGCAATTCGGATTTTATTTGCTGGTGAAGGCGTCATAAATAATTTGTTGTTAGAAATCGGCCTTTTAGATGTTGCAATAAATTTTATTGCTCTGGATGTCGCTCTGTATACCGGTTTGACTTACGCCTACATACTATTGATGATTTTCCCCCTGTACAACGCACTTGAAACGCTGGATACAAATCAGCTTGAGGCGGCAAAAGATTTGGGCTCCTCTACATTGAGAACACATTGGCGAATTGTCATTCCTCATGCTAAGGCCGGCATAGCTTCTGGGTCAACAATGGTATTTATGCTCACTGCAGGAGCCTTGGCAACACCAGTAGTACTGAGTAGTCCAAATACTTTTTGGTTCACTCAATTAATTTATCAATGGTTTAATATGAATGATAATTGGTCGCGTGGATCGGCATATTCTATCATTTTGTTGGTCGTTTCTGTTGCTTTTGTGCTTTTGATGATGCGGTTATTCAAGGTTACAATCGGCGAGGTCGTGAGATGACGTCTAGCCGTACGCTACAAATTTTTCTTGGTCTGTATATATCTATATTTTTTCTTTATTTATTTGGTCCCTTGATAATAATGAGTGTAACAGCATTCAACTCGGCCGAATTTCCCTCAATTACTCCATGGGAATGTTTTAGCTTTAGATGGTTTAATGAGGGAAAGATTGCCTACGATGGTCAGCGACTTGCGGGCTTAGCTACTGACAGAGATTTACACGTTGGATTTATAACAAGTTTATTTATTGCTATTGGAGTTGTAATTCTATCTGTTCCAATTGGCATGTCAGCTGCAATAGTTCTAACCCAGGTTCACAGCAAGCTAAGAACACTCTTTTATTCAATGTCTATAATGCCGGTTTTATTTCCCGGGGTCGTGATAGGCATATCGACAGTAGTTTTATGGGATCGCATTGCGGGCATCGGTGGTGACGGGGTTATTTCAGATTTAGGAAGAAATGGTATCTTTCTGACAATTTTAGGTCAAACTTGTTTCATCTCGACCTACTGCTTTCTGATTTTTGTTGCGCGACTTCAGCGATTTGACTCTACTCAAGAAGAGGCAGCACTAGACTTAGGAGCTAGCCAAACCCAAGTATTCATCAAGATATTAATTCCCTACCTGATGCCTGCCATAGGATCATCTGCAGTAATTGCATTTTTAGCTTCTTTTGAAAATTACAACACAACTGTTTTTAGTATATTGTCTGAGCAGACCCTTACAACTGTAATTGCAACCAAGGTGCGTCTAGGTATTAGCCCTGCAATTAGCGCTCTAGCTTTTGTAATAATATGTCTGACTCTTATTGCTGCAATTTCATACGAATTTTTCCGACGGAGACAGGAACAGAAAAAAGCTCGTGAAAGTGCTGCCAAAATGTATAAAGAGATTAGTAGTGATCGCCTAAAAGACGACGAGCGAAAAGCTTTTGTTATCCCTAAATCAATCTTTGTGTTTTTATTTATATTCTTAATTGGGATTATTGGTTGGCAACAGATTATCAAGAACAATCTGTATGGGGCTGAGTGTGTTGCGAAAGCTGAAAACGCAAAGAAATCAAATTTTGCTGACCAATTGAAACTGCTACAAAACAATGCGGCTACCATCGATTCAGAAGGTACCGATGGCGGCACTGGAAGCACGAACGAGTATAATGATATTTTTGGTGATCCAGATTTATTTAAAAACTTTGGTGGTTTTGACAATTAATTAAAATTATCTAGTGTGCTTAGTTATAATGTTAAGAAATTTCTTCTTATGTTTAAGTGTTATTGATCCTGTTGACACTTTTGACCAACCATGTGAATTTGCGTACTGAGATTAGTATGATTTCGGCATACGCACCGGTAGCTCAGCTGGATAGAGCACTTGACTTCGAATCAAGGGGCCGTGGGTTCGAATCCTACCCGGTGCGCCATTTTCCTTGCTTTTTCTGAATAAATTCAATGATAACAGTGGGTTGGACCATTTATCGGGACCGCTTTTGGGACCACTTAGTCAGATTTTGCGAGAAAGCGTCAGGAGTAGACTGTATAGTGACTTGAATTTCTCCAAACTAGGAGTGAAAATCATCATATGGATGCAAAGATGCCAAAACTACCTGCCTATGTCTTTAGACGTTCAAATGGGTCTTATCGCTACAAGAGGAACGTTCCCAAGAAGCTGAGGCAACTGATCGGCAAAGACACCCTGTATCGCCAACTGGGAGTGGCGATGCAGAGGTAATCTGTCGCCAAGATTATGTGATACTATACATGCAAGCTTCGTGGTAACGCTATAGTGCCTTGTTGAAAATTGCTAAGGAAAACCAGAATGATGTCTCAGATCGCTCCTAACTCACAAACATCAATGGTCGAAGTAAAAACTGGTCTCTCGCTTTACACCGTCGAACTCGGTAACCCAGTTGGCGCACCGATGCTGATCTTGCACGGCGGCTGGGGACCAGCGGACAAGGAAGAGCACAGGTTGGATATTTTGAACGAAGAGATACGTTCTAAGTTTCGAATAATCTATTTTCATCAACGTGGGTGGGGACGGTCGAAAATTGAAGAGGTATCTGGAACCGATACCTCCACCGGGATTGACGCAAACATCGCCGATTGTGAAGTGTTAAGGCAGCATTTTGGTATTGATAAATGGGAAGTCGTTTATGGCGGTTCGAATGGTGCTACTCTAGGGTTGGCCTATGCCGCCAAATATTTTGGCAGCACTGTTTCTGGGTTGGTATTGCGCGGCTTGTGGCTTATTCGGGAGCAGGATTTGGACCACGATTATGGGGACGGTAAAAACGGCAAGGGAAAGTATTATCCTGGGCAGTGGCGTCGGTTCATCGGGCATGTTGGATACAAGACACGAGCTGATTTGGAAAGATTGGAAAAAACTGAGAATCCCGGGTTGGAAATCGTAAAAAAATATTGGGAATTGATGACGGGCGAAAGCCTAGACGAAAGTCAAAAAGCAGCGGTAAGCTGGTTGAAGTGGGATAATCTGGGCGCAACTGTAGGTGTCGACAATGATAATCCTTCCACAACTAGTATCGAGCTACTGACTTCAGATGAGGATATCGTTAAGTTGGGTTTGACCTTTTACATGAGTTTGAATTCGCATGCGTCTGCAATTAACTCGAAAAACTTTCTTGACACAGTAGTTGCGAAAATCCATGGAGATGGTGAGCGTGTTATTGAAAGTCGTGAGGAACGTGTTCGTTCTTTACGGAAAAAAATAAGATTGATCACTGGCGAATTCGACATGCTTTGCCCCCCTGCTTTTGCCCATGAAGTTATTGAAAAGCTATTAGAGAGCGAAGCAGATACAGGTGAGCGAACTGAAAGTGAAAGTTACACGCTGAAGAAAACATGTCAGATTGTAAAGGGAGCTTCCCATTCTCAATACGACCCGGGCATGCCCGGCGCTATTCAGAAAGCGATGCTTGAAATTGCGTTTGGTGAGCATTAGTGATGACCAGGGTGAAAGCAGACATGATGATTTCACGACATGCAGGATCTGATGGTCGCCTCACACTTGTTTGTCTGACGGCATCGAAGAAATAAGTTTGTTACTGAATATTTTTTACGTATTTGTAGACCGTATTTCTAGACACGCGTAGTCTTCTAGATACTAGGCTAACATTACCTCCTGTATCACTCCAAGTTCGTTAAATCATAATGTACGTTTCAGAACAGATCGGGGAACCGTGACAGTTCGTACAAGGCTGTAAATCATCATTTACAAATGAACTAAGGGCCTCCGTGATTTCCTGCCGAATTATCCTTTCTGGGGATTGAGAAACTGCAAGACGTATTACTTTCTTTAGTTGCGAAAAGTTACCAGTCCAACTGCTTGACCTAAGAATTCTCAAAGCCACTGGTGAAAGAGTGTGATCATGAGAACAGGAAGCAATAATGGACATGGCTAACTTTTCGCAGTCTGACCTATGTGACAAAGGAGGTGCAGTCGGTTTTTTGCCCTGAATTGCATTCTCGAATTTGGATGAAATTTCGTAGTTGTTTCCCTCCAACCAATCTTGTGGTGCAGAAAATAGCCAGCCCTTTATAGGGTGATAATTTGAATTTTCGTGTTTTTTTTCTTCAAATTCCATAGCAGTGGAAATCAAGTCTTGCACATCTTCAGGAATGGTTTGTGCATTTTTAAAGAACACCACGCCACCACGAGCTTGGAATAATTTTCCTTCACCTGACTTCGTTTGATCGTGGTCAAAAAAAACTATTTTTCCATTTTCTCCAAATAAAAGCGCTTCAAAACATTCAGGATCTAAATGAATGCAATCAATAATAGTAAATTTTGACTTGCCAAAAGCTTGATTATTAATTTCTTTTCCCATTGCCCAATACCAAGTCTATCTCAGCTGTTTTTTGTAATAATATACCAGGTTCAATTGGCTCGCCTTTGTAACGCATTTCCAAAACCATGTTCTTGCGTTCATTTTTTTCTGACGCTTTATCTAGGCTGGCATTAAAAAATGCGCCTTGATGATACGGCGCGGCGATCACTTTTCCAGCCAC
>ERZ802822.459-NODE-459-length-28795-cov-24.189811_pt1 | contig 28795 bp, 23 predicted proteins | sample MGYA00345649_ERZ802822 | MGnify/ENA primary metagenome ERZ802822 (study PRJEB30503, sample SAMEA104212359) | marine metagenome | biome: Westerlies Biome; feature: [SRF] surface water layer (ENVO:00010504) within the epipelagic zone...; material: water...
GCCGAAACCAGCATCAAACGTGACATGTCACTGTATCAACTCAAGACTGCGTTAGAGTGGAATGACCAATTGAGCTTTAATTACAACGGCTACAAGAACGAGGGTGATCTCTACGAGTACTACGAAGTCGACGGTGGCCCGCTAAGAATTGATGAGCGTGACTACGGCTATGAGTCAGAATTCACTGGCCACGAGATTTTTGCAAACTACAGCAGTGATCTGCTCACCGTTCGCCTTGGTTACAACGATTTAACTGTGGAGAATGAGTTCACCTTTTTCAAGCTCTACGGTGATCTGCAACACCGTCTAGCATATGAGTTCGCACAAGGTACCATCATTCCTCCCACAGGCTTTCAGAGCTTCAGTGACGATACGGTCTTCCCAGAGGCATTAGGAGTCCAAAGCTTAAGACAAGCTGTTGCTGATACCACCTACGCGTTGAATCCCGTGACGGTTAACCCATTTACTGGTGAGGCCGTACCGGGCGGAGTTGGGCTGCTCGCTGACTACACAGCATTCCTGCAGCCAACCAAAACCGAGACGTCAGGCTTGTTTGCCAGCCTAGACGTAAACGTGTCAGACCAACTGACTCTGACGCTTGGCGTTAGAGACGAGGAAACCGAGGTAAATGGTGAGCCTGACGAAGCGTCCGAGGTACTCTGGAAACTCGGCGCAAATTACGCCATCAGCGACTTCTTAAGCCTGTACTACAACTTTGCACAAGGACAGACGCCCTCAGGTCAAACCATATTAGTCGGCACATCGCTCGAGCGTGAATCAGTCGACTCGCACGACGTAGGCGTCTATTACGTCGCTGCGAACTTAAGTCTTGGGGCGGCATACTTCACGTATGACTATAAGAATCTGCAAGTTGGCATTGACGACCCTGTGACAGGATTACCGACCGCCGTTAACTACGACGAAGCGTCAATCTCCGGCTTTGAGTTTCAAGGTGAGTACACTTTTAACGAGTTATTTTCTACCTACCTAACCTATGGTTTTAACGACGCGGAGTACGGAAAAAACGACGACGTTGATGGCATCATCAACTACGAGGGTAATCAATATCGATTCTCACCCGAGTTTTCATATGCATTGGGTGTTCGTTTCAGTACCGATAAGCTCCGATCTACCGTCAGCTGGAACTTCATCGACGACGTGTTCTTCGAAGCGTCAAACGATCCAGATACCCGTCAAAAGGGATACGGCTTGTTGAATGCAAGTGTTGAGTACGACGTGTCGAAGAGCCTTACACTGGGGTTGTATGGTAAAAACATCCTCGACAAAGAGTATTTAATTGATGCGGGCAACACCGCAGGGTCTCTCGGCTACCCAACTCTAATCGAGGGTACACCAGCGAATTGGCTGCTCACCGCGAAATACCGTCTCTAACATCGTAATCGACAAATCCAGGGGGATACTATTCCCCCTTTTTTCAATCTCTTGCTAAGCAGCGATATTTTTCAATAACTCGAACGCGGGCGCTGTCCTCTAAGAGGACTAACCTACAGAGAGCGGCAACCTGCACACAGCTGCGGTTCACCCTGTCTTTTGCTCGTCAAGATTAAGTAGAGATTAATACGCGGCTTCACTCTTTGCAGCAGCACCTATCACTGCGGGCGTCAAAGTATGTGGGGCGCGCATCAAGACCGGCAGCGCTGCCGATTCTGTCATAAAGCTCGACTATCGTTCGGGACACTTCTGTTTTTGAGGCAATCTCTCATGCATTTGTTCAGCCACATCAATGCTCTGTTAGTTGCGACGTTCATCAGTCTGATGAACCTACCGCAAGTAACCCAAGCCGATGACTTAATCACCACTTCGACACTATCGCGCATTGCCTTCGGATCCTGTAACTCTGAGCAAAAACCACAGCCGTTGTGGCCTGTCATCGCGCAGGACAAACCGTCACTTTGGATCTGGACAGGCGATAATATTTACGCGGATACCGAAGATCCTCAAATTTTTCGAACAAAATATGATCTTCAAATGGCACAGCCTGGTTACGCCGCATTTACGCAGACAGTGTCTTTTTTAACGGGCACTTGGGACGACCACGACTACGGGGTCAATGATGGTGGTGTCGAATACCCGGCAAAAGACCTCGCAAAAGAAGAGCTATATCGTTTTCTAAACGTTCCCGCTGACGACCAATCGCGCAAAAGACCTGGCATCTATCGCCGGTATGACTATGGTCCGCCCCACCAGCGGATCCGCGTCATACTCTTGGATACGAGGTGGTTTCGCGACTCCGTCGAGCGAACCTCAGGACCCAATCGCAGTTATGTACCCAATCAAAAGGGGACCATCTTGGGTGAATCTCAGTGGAGATGGCTCGCAGCGCAACTCAGCGATCCAGAACCCGAAATCACCATCATAGTGAGTTCCATACAAGTAGTGGCGAGCGAGCACCGATTTGAGAAGTGGGCAAATTTTCCGAACGAGCAACGACGCCTTTACCAACTTCTTGAGAATCATCAGTCGAAAAAGCTGTTCATTATCTCGGGCGATCGTCACGCCGGCGAGATATCAGCGGAGCCCATCAAAGGGTGGAACACGCCACTGATCGATGTGACATCAAGCGGCCTGACCAATACCTGGTCTCGACGATTTGATGAAACCAACTCCCGAGCCTTAGGACCCAAAGTCATCGAGAATAATTATGGATTTATTGAAATTGATTGGAAGGACGGGTCAGACCCCATCGTTAACATTTCCATTAGAGGTGTTGAAGGCGTCATTCAGGAAACCACGTTGTAACGACGAGCGAACACTGCGACTCAAGCGTTGGAGCCCAGACTCACTGGTTGTTATAGGGCACCAGTGAGGAACCGGAGCGGACGTAACGTGGGCTCTCTCAGCCGATTGCCGCTGAAATTACGACAGACGCGCGTCGAACCCGCCTAGACAGCTATGCTGTGCGTTCAATCTGTAACAATCCGTAAGAACGGTCTCAGGCCCATACTCCGAGGGGACAGCGTATCAGGGGGACAGCGCGTCGCTAGGACACGACCTGCAATCGCACGTGCAGTGACTTACTCACCGATCACTCTGATCCATACTGGCGTCTTCCGTCGACTGCCGGTGCGCCTCAGGGCAACATTCCTATCGTAGATTGAGCATTAAGGGCAACGCCTTCTTGGCTTGGCCGATCGCCAGCATCCAAACTCGTAATAAATATGGCAAACCCGCGTCCATAAGCTTAACTGTGGATGTTGCGCATCAAGCCAACACACCAAGTCATAACTAAATCAGAATTGGGGAGTCAAAATGAAATACGTATTCATGCTGTTAGCGGGCATTTTTAGTGCGTCGGTACTGGCCGATAATCACGAGGAAAACGGCCCATACTATGCGTTTTACCACCTTCAGGTCGCGAATCCTGCAGCTCTTGTCGAGTCCATGGATCGGTTTTGGGCGTCAGACTGCGGCAAGCAATATCCAGCAGATGTTGCTCTGTCACAGGAGATCTTTAATGGTGGATATCCATCGACTCACTTTGTAATCAATACGTTCCAAAACTCGACCGATCAGGCGAAGGCCGCTGAAATTCTTCGATCGTGTCCAACCGGGATAAAGTTCCTTCAAGAACTCCAGGCTGCCGGCGCGGTGCCAACAACGCAGTACATGGGATTTGCACCCATCGACGTCAACGACTGGACACAGGACTCAACCTTTTCGAAGTTCGACATAATCGTTGAGCCTCAGAACCAGGCAGCCTATGCAGCAGCGTATGCTGAGATGATGCAAACGGTCGCAAAAGACGTCGAGCTTCGCTCTTATGGCCTCGGCGCGATCTATTTTGGACGGGATCAATTTACCCACTGGGTTTGGACAGGCGCGAGCTCCATTCCTGAGCTTACTGCCATCAGCAACCAGTTACTGGCACACCCCGCGTTCGCAAAATTTAACGCAAAAGTGGGTGGTATGCGGACAGTCGTCAACACCTCGCAAGTTCAGGTGCTGAAGGGCTGGGCAAAGCAGTAGCCTAAAAACGATCATGTGACACGCCGTGCTCCAGTCACTGGGGCACGGTTTTTTTTTGCGTGGCACTAACTAACGCACTTTGGCGTTAATCGCCGGGCTGGTAGTAATCAATGGTCATAAAATCTACGACCGTGGTCATGGGCATATTCGGCGTTTTCCATCCTTCGGGCGCATAGTCCTCCTCTATCGACTCAGCATCAACAGAGCGCAAAAGTGCATTAAATTCGTCAAAAAATTGCTGTTGATTAAGTCCCGTGTGCTTTTCAACCGAGCCCCAAAAACCCAGCTCGAAATAATCTGCCGGAATATCCCTCAGAGCGGCCTGCCAAGAGCTTTTGTAAGCCAGAAAATGTGGCCCTGCAACGAACATAATGGCCCAACAACTTCGCTGCCCTGGTTCATACTCATAACGGCTGTCATCGGGGTAGTAGGTTGTATTTGAATAGCTAGCCACCCAACCTTCGCAATTGTCATCGTCATCCACTCCGCCATTACCCACACCGCCTAACTTATTGGAGGTATTCTGGACTTGCGATGCGGCAAAAAAGAAAGACTTGTTTTGCGTTGCGACCATGTAGTCCAAGTGATCCTGCAGACTGTTGTATGGCGGATTTGAGTTGGGTGTCGGAATAGTCCAGTCACGTGTTTCCCAGTAGTCAGCATAATCCGGATGCTCGGGATTCAAGTAATCGAGGAAGGCAATCTCCTTCCAATTGTCTCGGTAGAACCAACCGGCGAACTGCCCGGAGCCCTCGGCCCACCAGAAGGGATCAAACGGCTCCTCTGCTGAGTCACCAGAGTGCGCAGTGAGTATGTGTGCAATTTGGTAGTGATGGAAATACTCATGGTACATACCATCCAGGAAGCCAAAATCGAGCAACCATCTGTGATAATACTCGCCATCAACAAAGTCTAAATCAGGAAACGCATCCCAGTACCACGGATCGTTTTTATATTCATTTTCAAATGGCCCGTTGAAAAGCATACACAGCGAATGCTTAACATAGTTCTCGCCTGCTTCTGACCATCCCCCGTTCGGGGCAGAACCTGTGAGACACCCAGCAGTATCCAACACACGTTGTGTTGTCCAAGGCCCATCGTCGTAGTTTAAAAAGCCAATTTCCTCGAGCAGCTCGAACACCGGTTGATTGTCGCTGTCCGTTCCGTCTTCGTCTGTAATAACTGTATTCCAGTTCGGATATCCACCAATTCGAGGCTGAATAAACTCATGTGCTTGGTTGTATCGATCGATGAACTCCTGAGCCAAGGTAGTCGATACGGCAAAGCCCTGATCTGGGTGGCGATAAGCGAGGGGGACGTTCATGCCATCCTCGATCATCCTTGCCGTTGCTTTGTCGAGTTCGGTTTGAGTCGCTGGTGTCTCAGTCGAGCTAGGAGGCTCCGCGGGCGCGGCCGTTGGCACATTCGGCCCATCGGTCGAGCCACCGCCACTACAGGCTCCGAGGCAACAGAGTAGGCAAGACAACAGGAGCTTCGAGCCGGGTGTAAACGGTGCCATGATCGTGCTCCAGTGCATGAGATGGGATCAACGATCGAAATAAAGCAGTATCAAAGACAACCAATCAAATTAATTTTTCTTTACAACCGACGGCGGTAGAACAGTTGAATTAGCCACCGCAAGCACTCGATGCAGGGACTCGATACATGGACTCGATGCAGACCATCGCAAAGCACCACCTCGCTGACACCTGCATAGCTCAATCAGACGCTAGTCCACAGTGAGATTTGACCCCACACGGTAAGATCCGAACATGCGGACTGACATAGAGGGCAGCGCGGAGCATTAACCAAAGCGATCTTGTCTGTCAGACAATCCCATTATCATAGCCGTGCAACAGCCTTAAATGACTGGAGGTTCCTTTTCACCGACGTGACCAATCGATTTCACCGATGTAACCAAACGATTGGTACATGACCCTCCCTACTCAAACCGTGACATCGGCAGCGCAGGCGAGGCATACTCGGTGAACACCCGCACAGCGTGTTGATGCAAGCCAGCACAGGTCGTTGCGCTAGGTGTGGACTAACAATACGCATAATAAATGCACGTACTTGCCCGGAATCTCGTTTATGACCGATGCACTCAAATCCGACGAATCCAACCCACAGAGCGCTGATGCTGGCTACGGAACAAAGCCCTACCGAAACTATGTTCTGTATGCGCTGACACTCATCTATATTCTCAATTTCGTCGATCGCGGGCTACTGGCCGTTGTCGGGCCCGACCTAGTCCCCGAACTGGGCATTTCCGATACGCAATTTGGACTTTTAACCGGATTTGGTTTTGCTCTGCTCTACACCATCGTCGGAATTCCACTCGCTCGCGTCGCCGATACAGGCCATCGTGTTTGGATAATGACGATCTGCATCGCGCTTTGGTCACTCATGACCGCACTGTGCGGTCTCGCGACTGAAATCACCATCGGCTCCATCACCATTGGCGCCTTTTGGGTCTTACTCATGTGCCGCGTCGGTGTTGGCATTGGCGAAGCGGGCTGTACGCCCCCAGCAAATTCATTAATCGCTGACTATTTTGCACCTCGTGACAGATCACAGGCCTTGGGTGTCTATGCCATGGGTGTCACACTTGGGTCGATGTTCGCCAATCTCATAGGCGGCTGGGTTACGGATGCCTTCGACTGGCGAACCGCGTTTTTTGTCGTGGGCATACCGGGCTTACTCATTGCCATCATCTTCAAATTGACCGTGAAAGAGCCACCGCGTGGTCATAGCGACCCCTCGAATACCGTGTCTAAAGAGCGTGTCGATCTGCGCGAGGCTATTCGCGAGCTCACAACGAAACCGGCGTTTTGGCTCATGACTGCAGGGGCGACCATCGCCGCATTTTGCGGCTACGGCATTTCGTCATTTCAGTCCATCTATCTGGTCAGAGCACATGGCATCACCACGGGTGAAGCGGCCATATGGATCAACACCCCCGTCGCTCTCTCCTCGGCCATTGGAACTTTTGCCACAGGATGGCTGGCAACCAAGCTTTACCGACAATACCCCGGTGCCATCGCCTGGGTCCCCGCCATTGGTCTGGGGCTATCGGTGCCCTTCTATTTCTTTGCCTTCACCACTGAAAATCTACTCTATGCGGCTATCGGCCTGGGCATTGGCGGCTTCGTAAAGTACGGCTACCTCGCCGCCCAATACACCATTGGGCAAGGTGTCGTTAGCATGCGGGTGCGCGCGACAGCCACGGCTGTACTGTTATTCGTAGTCAACCTTATCGGCTACGGCTTCGGTCCGCTGTTTATTGGTGCTATTTCCGACGTGTTCTTTGTCAATGGCATCACCGAACTGGGTGTCGCGGCCGAGGAGCTAACGCGAAACCAATGCCATCCGAGAGCTATTGGCGCTTTAACTGCCGACCTTCAAACTGTTTGCGGATCGGTCTACGCGCAGAGTTTACGCTCGGCAATGCTCATGACCGCCACCCTATATGCTGCCTGTTCACTGTTCTTTTTGCTCACCTGGCGTCGTCTGGGTAAGGACATGGTCGATAGAAACTGAGGACAAAGTCACTGTGTTTGTGCTCGGCTCTGGCCTGCTTTTTCGCGCTCCGCCGTGCCGGTGATATCAAGGCCGGTTCATCCTTACTATCGCGCGAGTGCCTGCAGCATCTGCTGAATACGGTCGCGGCCCAGAGACTCCAATGTTTGAATATTGCGCAGCGGAATCTGCTCTGGGTCAACGTAATGTGTGAGTGCACGCGATAGCATGTCCTCACGCAAAAAGTGAATGATTGGATACGGCGCGCGATTGGTAAAGTGACTTACAGCCTCCTTAGCTTCTCCCGCGAATAGGTAGTCTGGATGAAAACTGGCCAGCTGAATGACTCCGCTGAGACCTAATTCTTGCAGCAACGCCTCAGCTGTCTCGATGACGCCAAGGTAGTCATTAAAATCCGTCAACGCATATTGAAACACAAGCAGTGTCGTGGCGATCTCAGTCTCGGCAGACTGCTGCAGTAGGTCTAGTTCGGCCATTAATGCCCGGGCGATCGATTGCGGGTCCGTCTCTGAACACACAACGATGCGCAAAGCCGTCGAAGCTACCACGGGTCGCGCAAACGGACAGAGGTTGAGGTCCACGACAAAACGATCGAGCCAGGCACGAATATGCCGGTCTATGCTGTCTGCAGTCTGATCCGGTGAGGAAGTGGTCATAGCGGCAAGCATACCAAGCTAATGCGACGTTCTCGCCCTTTAGGCCAGCAGCGGCTGAATTTCCGGTTGCAACCTCATCTTGTGATTGGCACGAGCCTCATAACCAGCGCCGAAAATACGAGTTCTGTGGAACGCACGGACTTTGGGGAAGGCGCGGATTGTGTGGAACGCGCGGAAAACGCGGAGTGCGCGAACAGTGTGACCCACTCCTATACGCACTGCGTGGGGAAACTAAGGCAGCCCCACGAGCTTGTGCATTTGAATACTCAGTCGCCATTGGGGATTAGACTTACAGTAGTCAATGGTCGCCTGAGTGTTTTCTTTGACTGCCGGACCGTCCATGGGCTGTAAAAAATAGTAATCAAACTGCAGGTGCGAAAAGCGATCCGGCATGGCTGAAGGCTGTGGGTACACCAATTTTAGTTCGTTACCCGAACTGAGGGTAACCGGAGCCGTCGCCTTTGGACTGACGCAGATCCAGTCAATGCCAGGCGGTGCCTCAAGTGTTCCATTTGTTTCAACGGCAATCTCAAAGCCCTTTTCGTGCAGGGCTTCAATTAATCTCGTATCGAGCTGCAGGAGCGGCTCCCCACCAGTAAAGACCACATAGGGTGCTGCCGACGTATTCAAGCGCGCTGGCCAGCAGGCAACGATGGACTCAACGAGGGCAGCGGGCGTCGCAAATTTACCACCGCCTTCGCCATCGGTACCGACAAAGTCAGTATCACAAAAGTTACAAATTGCAGTTTGACGATCGCGCTCCAACCCGGACCAGAGGTTACAGCCGGTAAATCGGCAAAATACCGCGGGGCGTCCAGCTTGAGCACCCTCGCCCTGCAGGGTGTAGAAAATCTCTTTTACCGAATACGTCATCGCAATGCCTTATATTGGCAGCGCCGGGCCGAGTGGGCCCCAGGCGAGACTCACACCGTTACCCGGGGTTTCATAAAGATCGATTCGATCCAAAGCGGGCAAGACGTGACTGACACGTCCCTTAATCCAGCGCGCAATCGACGCGCAATCGCCGTGATCAATGCCCTCCACCGCATCCAGCCGATGGTGGTCTAACTGTTTATACGTCGGTTTAAACAGTTCTTTGACATCGCCATAGTCCACTGTCCATCCGAGTGTCTCATCTAGGTCTGCTGTCAAATGCAGGCGAATCAAGTAGCTATGCCCGTGCAGTTGTGCCTGCGGTGAGTCGGTAGGTGCATTACTCAAGGCGACGGCGGCCTCGAACCGTTGCTCTTTCCAAATTCGAAAATGCGTGCCGTCGAAATGACAGCCCGCAGTGACCGTTTCAAATACCGTCACCCAAGACAGCTCTGGCAAACCAGGCTTCAACTTTGACCAGATCCAAGCTGAGATCATTTCACTGGTGGGATTTTCAAGCCCGGGGACATCATTTAAACAGGCCATGTGCAGCTGAGGTGCAATAGCCGCCCAGTGCTGGTCTAGCGCATCGTAATCAGTACCCATATCGCCATCGTCAATGTTTTGAGACGCATGCAATATGACGTCGAAACCGTGACCGTGCATTCGCCCGCACTGGTGCCCCGGTGGTACATTTGGCAGTCTGTGTGCCGCTTCGAACCGATAACGCCGCCACACATGGGCTATGCCGTCGGTGTCAAGATCAACCCCTTCATTCGCCGTGCTTTGAATCCCGACCACAGCAGCCGCAAAGAGCGGTGACTGTTGCCGTACCCAGCGCCCCACATTTTCATCGGTCGGCACGGTGATCTGGTCATTCAAAAAACTATAATCGAGCGGCGCCACCGCCTGCGCCAAGGCCTGCTCAAGCACCTGAACCTCACCGCCTGAATAAGCGGCGCAGTTATCGGGGAGTTGAGTTCGAAGCCGCACGCCAAAGCTGTGCCCGTGCACACCTTTGGACCTATGGCCGTCCGGTAAAATATCAACGGCTCGAGCGGCCTCGATGGTTGTGGACGCGAGGTAAGACAGGTGTTCAGGCATAGGGGGCTTGCTCGAACTTTGCGACTAGTGGATCCGTTACACCTGCAGCGAGAAACCCTTTTTGTCTTAGCAAGCACGAGTCGCAGGCCATACAGGGACGGCCATCATCGCCCGGATCGTAGCAACTGCTGGTCAGTGCGTAATCAACCCCAAGGTCCATACCCTGCTGAATGATCTCTGCTTTGGTCAGGTCAATTAGCGGAGTGTGGATCTGAACTCGACTACGTCCCTCTACCGCCTCTTTGGTCGCCAAGTTAGCCATGTCTTCAAAGGCTGTAATGAACTCGGGTCGACAGTCGGGGTATCCCGAATAATCCACCGCATTCACACCGACATAAATATGATTGGCTTTGAGAACTTCTGCCCACGCCAAGGCAAATGATAGAAATATGGTGTTGCGAGCCGGTACATAGGTAATAGGAATGTCCGCGGACATCTCGGCGTCGGACCTGTCCTTTGGTACGTCGATATCGTCGGTGAGCGCTGATCCACCAAACTGTCTGAGATCGATATCGATAATCGTGTGTTTGGAGACGCCTGCTGCGGTCGCAACCCGTGTTGCGCAGTCCAGCTCGACCGAGTGACGCTGCCCATATCGAAACGACAGCGCATACACCTCAGGATGCTGTGCGCCTGCCATTCGCAAAACAGTAGAGGAGTCCAGTCCTCCACTGAGCAATACGACAGCTTTTTCACTTCCTGACATCGCAGTCTCCTGTGACTCGATCGCTAGGCAACGCTACTTGATGGTCGCCTCTTATTACGGCTCCGCCGCCGCTTTGTCCCGGTTGGGGCCGCGGCCGCACTGTCGGAGCCACTCATGGCCGGATTACGTGGCCCGTCACTCCTCGGTTTTTTGGGCTTTTTCGGACTGGCGGGCGCCCGTAGTCGCGACTCGGGTAACGACTGTGTCGGCTCAAACCCATCCACTAACTTTCGTGGCAACAGTGTCTGAATGAGCCGTTCAATATCCTGAAGCTGCGGCATCTCATCGGCACAAACCAGTGAAATGGCCTGACCCGTCGCACCGGCGCGGCCTGTACGACCAATACGGTGCACATAATCCTGCGCCACTTCAGGAAGGTCAACATTGACTACCTGCGGCAGTTGTTCAATATCCAGACCACGCGCTGCAATATCAGTCGCCACCAAGACGCGAACCCGGCCTGATTTAAAGTCCGCAAGCGCCCGCGTTCTGGCTCCTTGGCTTTTATTACCGTGGATGGCTGCTGATTGAATGTCATTTTTTTCTAGGTACTCGGCTATTTTATTGGCGCCATGCTTCGTTCGACTAAAGACTAAGACCTGCTCCCACTTGTGGTGATGAATCAGGTTAGCGAGCAGACTTCGCTTCTGATTTTTATCGACGGGGTGTATCCACTGGGTCACATTGACTGCAGTACTGTTTCGAGGCGTAACCGAAATCTCAACGGGATTGTTGACGATGGTCTTAGCTAAGTCGCGGATGTCGTCCGAAAACGTGGCGGAAAACATCAAGTTCTGCCGCTTTGCAGGCAGCGTCTTTAAGATGCGCCTGATGTCATGGATAAAACCCATATCCAACATGCGATCGGCCTCATCAAGGATCAAAACTTCAAGCTGATCGAAGGCGACAGCATTTTGCTGATGCAAATCCAGCAGTCGGCCGGGTGTTGCAATCAGCACATCGACCCCTTTTCGCAGCCTCATCATTTGTGGATTTATTTTAACGCCGCCAAAGACAACGGTTGAGCGCAGGCTCAAGTAACGCCCGTACGCCTCGACATTTTCAGCAATCTGAGCCGCCAGTTCTCGTGTGGGCGTCAAAATCAGCGCTCTGGCCTGATTTGGCCGCGCGGGCTGGCCTTTTGACAACCGCTGTAACAAGGGAAGAGTAAATCCGGCTGTTTTACCGGTGCCCGTTTGTGCCGCAGCCATCACATCCTTCCCCTCCAGCACAGCGGGTATCGCCTGAGCTTGAATGGGAGACGGTGTGTCGTAACCTTTTTCCGTCACTGCTCTGAGCAGTGACTCTGATAAACCTAACGTTGCAAAACTCATAGTGTCTCTTTCTGTGAGCCAGGTTTTTTACCTAGCGATAATGCCGTCAATAGCCTACGTGATACGAGTGATTCGAATTGGAACTACAGTGCTATACGGGGCATCGAAGAGGGCTCTTTTGATCTAAAGCCCGATATATGTGCGCACCGCCCAGGCATCAGGTGTTGTGCCCACTAAGACACCACGCCGCAATGCGGTAAAACGAGACACACCCAATTTGGACACCTGCCTAACTACAAGCGCAGGTTGTGCGGCGCGCATTATATGCCAGATAGCCTCTCAGCGTTATGTGATGAAATGCGCAAGAAACTGCGGATCCGAAAAGCGTTTCCGAGAAAAAACCTGCGCGCGATCCATATTATTGTCTCATCACGTGGCAAACGAGGTCGACGACTGCATGAGTCAGGGCTAGAAAACTCCGCCCCTGCTAACGGCATTCTACCCTGCTCTGCGCGTTCTGCCTTTGCCAGGGGTTGTTCAAACTGCTAGGCGCTTTCCAACCTGCTCGGCGGTCTACCCCTGCTCGGTGCTTGCCATCCCTGCGAGGCGCTTCTTACCCACTCATCCCAGTTCGGTGCTTGCCATCCCTGCAAGGCGCTTCTTACCCACTCATCCCAGTTCGGCGCTTACCACCCCTGCAAGGCGCTTCTTACCCAGTCATCCCGGTTCGGCACTTACCACCCTTGCGAGGCGCTTCTTACCACCCCTGCGAGGCGCTTGTTACCCACTCACCCCAGTTAGGCGCTTGCTTGTTCGATGGCGTCCTGCTGCTCCATCCACAGCTCCTCTGCCTTCTCCAACTCGGTCTGCGCTTCCGCCTCGTCTTTAACCAATGCTGCCAGTCGCGCCTGCTGATCAGCCTCGTAGACCGTGGGATCGGCCAGCTCACTTCTCAGAGCAACCAGCTTTACCTGCAACGCTTCGAGGGTCTTCTCAGTTTTCTGCAGTGCCTTTTGCAGTGGCTTCAACTGCACCCTTAGCGCCGCCGTAGTCTGCTGTCGACCGCCAACGGGAGCCGTTGACTTGCTGGGCTTCGATGCGGCACTTGACGACTTCTTATTGTCAGACTTAGCTGTCTGATCGCCCGATAACACCCACTTCTCGTAGCTGGCCAAATCACCTGGATATTCGGTGATTGAACCGCTGTCGACCAACCACAGCGACTCGGTCACGTGGCGCAGCAAATGGCGATCGTGGCTAACCAGCACAATAGCACCGGTGTAGCCCTGCAGTGCCATGGCCAGCGCATGACGCATCTCGAGATCAAGGTGGTTGGTTGGCTCATCTAAAATCAATACATTGGGGTCCTGCCACACGACCATGGCAAGTGCCAGACGGGCTTTTTCGCCCCCGGAAAAAGGGCCAATCACCTCTTTGGCGCGTTCGCCTTTAAAATTAAACCCGCCCAAAAAATCGAAAATGACCTGCTCGCGTGCATTGGGGCGTAACCGCTGAAGATGCAGCAGAGGGCTTGCCTCAAGATCCAATACCTCGAGCTGTTGCTGATCAAAATAACCAATACGCAGGTGTGCACCCGAGACTCGCCTGCCCGACTGTGCAGGTAATACACCGGTAAGACCTTTCAACAAGGTGGACTTACCCGCTCCATTTTTACCCAACAAACCAATACGATCGCCAGGATGAAGGGAAAACGAAACATGACTCAGTACCGTTTCCTCACCATAGCCAAGCGTCATTTCGTCGATCGACAGTAGGGGATCACTGCTTTTCCCGGGCTCGGGGAACTGGAAATAGAACGGCGAGTCAGCGTGTGCTGGCGCAACAGTTTCCATGCGTTCCAACGCCTTTATCCTGCTCTGCGCCTGCTTTGCTTTTGAGGCTTTGGCACGAAATCGACGAACAAAATCTTCAATGTGCTCGCGTTCACGTTGCTGACGTGCGACCTGAGCCTGCTGCTGTGCCATGCGCTCTGCCCGCTGCAGCTCAAAATCAGAGTATCCGCCGCGGTAACTGACTAGTTGACCTTGCTCAAGGCTCAATGTTCGCTCACAGATCGCATCGATAAAATCGCGGTCGTGCGAAATCATGACCAATGTGCCGTCGTAGCGCATCAACCATAGCTGCAACCACAGCATCGTATCGAGATCGAGGTGGTTGGTCGGCTCATCAAGCAACAGTACATCGGACGGTGTCATGAGTGCGCGCGCCAAGTTGAGGCGGACCCGCCAGCCGCCCGAAAAGTCGGTAACCGCGTTATTCAGTTCAGTCTGGTTGAAACCAAGCCCCAGTAGCAGCTGCTCAGCCCGTCGGGGAGCGCTGTAACCATCCACGGTCTCGAGTTCTTGGTACAGATAAGCCGCGCGCTCGTAATTCTCCGCCGCCTCGACCTTGGCTATTTCCTGCGTCAGCCTAAAAACCTCGGCATCACCCCCCAAAACGAAATTCAACGCGGTCTCATCACTCGACTCCAACTCCTGAGCCATGTGTGCCACTCGTAAACTAGACATACCCCGGATGTCACCGCTGTCCGACGACAAATGACCCATGAGTAGGGCAAACAGACTGGACTTTCCGGTGCCGTTGGCTCCGATGAGAGCAATCTTCTGACCCGGTTGCAGTGTCGCTGAGGCACCCTGCATGAGGAGTTTAGCGCCTCGCCGGAGACTGATGTCTTCTAAAATAATCATCTGATCATTCAATCTCTATTTACGATAGCTACCACCTAAGTCGCCATCACTCGCAACAGGGTAATGGACCGCCTGGCTGTAACGCTCTCCGAGACAACGCAGGACTAAAAACCAAGATGTTTTCCTGATTTACGGCGCTGACTGGACACAGTTCGTGCGGCGGCATCATACAGTTGCAATGCGGCCAATAGCAAAACGGTTACGCGCAGGCTTAATGGCACTCGCAGGTTTTGGCGTCACCGAAAAGAAGGGTCCGTCTCACCCGTAATGCCACGACTCAATAGCTCTGGTATGGTCAAGGACACTGCACCCATCGCCGAGTAGGGGACACGTATGGAAACACCGCGCAAGGAAGGCTTTTTTGGGCCCATGAAAGCCTTCAGTTCAGCCCAGTCTTCGTTGGAGAAGCTACCAGACGGCGGTTTGAGAGCTTCTATTATGCATGACACGATGCGCGGCATGACGATCGATCAGCTGCTCTGGTGGTTTCACAACATCGATCAAACAACCACATTCAATGGCCACGATTTCAGCGGCCCCGAAATAGACTGTTACCAGCTATGGCATCCGCACGATCACATCAAAGTTCAATGGAAAAAGAAGATCGTTAATGGACAGGGTCATATACAGCCAGAGTCGGTGATTCATATTAACGAGACATTCCAAGGCTTCGTCGTAAACGAGAGCACGACCATCACACAGTTCGACCGAGAGGCCTTTAACTTTGAGATGCGCCTACTAGGTATGACGGTGGGGCATCTATTACACATTTATGAGCAAACGGACGAAGGCGTTCGTTACAGGACGGAAATGCAAATTCAATGTCGAGCACCCATAGTGGGGCGGCTCATTACTCAAATCGCCTGCCGTTTCTTTGCTTCCGAGGCCAAACTGCGTGCTTGGATGATTCACAATGTCGAAGAAGTCGGTGAAAGCGAGAAATTCATCCCTCAACTTTACAACCACGCAATGACAAAGCTTTAGCCAACCAGGTTTCGGAGCGACTATGCCTGACTCACCCGATCTCGATCCAAAGCTTAAGGACGCCCTCCTGACAAGTCTTGCCAGTTGGGACCCGCGCGCGTCGGTTCCGCTGGCGTTGTCCTTTATGGCGCGCGGAGATTCAGAGGCCCTTGACGGATTTAGTCGCCTGATGCAGTCGAGCCCAGGTGCTGACAGCATGCTAGAGGATCGCTATCTCAGTCCAACACCTGACGTAGACGCACTGCGCAGCTGCCCTGAGGGCAGTTTGGGACGGGCGTTTGTCGAGTATTTGGACGAGAACAATCTCGACGCCAATTTATTGCGAGAATCGGCTTTCATTGCAGCCCACAAAGCGCGGGGCGCTGATGAAGGTTATCTCGCTGAGAGAGGCTTTCAGTTACATGACTTATTTCATGTACTGACGGGCTACGACACCTCGCCTCTGGGCGAGGTCAAGGTTGTCAGCTTCACGGTAGCTCAGGCGCCTGCACCCTACCCCGCGATGATCATCGCGAGTCGCCCACTGCAAATGATGCTATATCAGCCCGAGTTGCTTCCTTTTGTCATGGACGCGATTACCGAGGGATGGTCAAGAGGCCGGTCCGCGAGCCCACTGCTACCTGTGCATTGGGAAGACCATTGGCATGAATCTCTCGCGGACTTACAACAGCAGTACGGTCTCGATTGAAGTCTCGTGAGAAACTTGCTCCACAGCGCTATAAGTCTAAGCAACTCGGTGAGCAGGAAGCCCGGTTTTCACTCAAATAGGTTCTAGGTGATACCATGATTTGCACGTCTGAGTTCACGTTCATTCATCTTCATAAAGCGGGTGGACAAGCAATCAACGAGGCGCTGCTCGCCTGCATACCTGATGCTCGCGAGGTTGGATATCACCTCCCAATAAGCCGTTTACCAGAAGACGCAAGTGCTCGCCCAATCATTGGTGTTATTCGCAATCCATGGGATTGGTATGTCTCATGGTATGCCTTTAATAATCTTAGAGGCGTAAAAAATCCACTCTTTAATATTGTTTCCCGCGGCAAGCAAGCCGGCTTTAAAGAAACAATAGAAAACTTACTGCGATACCCTGAACCCTCGCCTAAAAATAAAATCATGAAGACAGCTCACCTCTCATTACTCCCCGAAGATTTTACCAACGATCGAGGAGCGGGATTTACCAAAGCATGTATTAATGATTTCAGTTCTGAAACTCAGGGCTACTTCACGTTATTAGTGAACCGGATGTTTGGCCACCATAGCGACCTGCTGCACTGGATTGAGTTTGAGCGCCTCAATGACGATTTGAATAAAACACTTCGCGAGCTAAGGGTCAAAAGCCACGATGTATTAACAAACTTTTTAGCTGAGCAACCAAAGAGAAACGTCTCAGCACGTGGGCACTATTCGCAGTACTACGACGATGAGCTCAAATCTTTGGTCGAAGAGAAAGAACAAACCATTATCAAACGTTTTGGGTACTCCTTTAACAGGCCAGAACCGCGTCCACCAAAAATCGATATCGAGCCAGGTAAACGTGTGACGAAAGTGGGTGGAACACGCCAGAGCTTTCTGAAGCTAGGGCAAATCCTCGACCTCACTCCGCTGCAGGAAAAAGTGGCCAAATTGACTGAGTCTGATTGGGAAAAGTCCGATCGTCATACTCAATTCGCCATTCACAAAGAGACTCAAAGCATTCAGTTACTGAACGACGACATGTCCCACACAGAACCATTAAAAACCCGCTACTACGACGCCTTCGCTGACGAGGTCAACCCTATTCTAGATCAGCTGGAGAGACACTTCGGGCCACAGGGCACCTTCATTCGTGCGTTATTAGCCCGGCTGAACGGACACTCGGAGATAAAACCGCATGTGGATAAGGGGTACTCACTCGTAAACTGCAACCGAATACATATACCCATCGTTACCAATGACAAGGTGACGTTCACTGTAGGGGGTGAGTCACGCGCACTAGCCGTTGGAGAGGTATGGGAGATTAATAATGCCGATGTTCATGCGGTTACGAATACGTCAGAGCAGCCTCGTGTCCATCTCATTATAGATTGGACACCTACAGAGACCTTGCTCACAGAAAAAAAGCCCTATCGAATGGACCTACCAATTTTTTATCGAGAAGAATCGAGAGCAACCCACCATAGCAAAAATGGCGGGTGATCTACGATTTATGGGCCGCCTTCATTCACCTGCCGCCTTTTTCACTGCGAGTAATTCCTCGTACTGAGGCTGCTCACCCTTGGCTTGCGCCACGAACGTATTGCGAATGGCTTCGCCGTCGAGCATAGATGCATTCCACGTAGCGATGTAGTCTAGGCCGTCCGCAGTGCTGTGGTCACGCGCATAATTCACCATGCGCTTTGCGCCAGACACAGCCAACGGCGCATGCCCCGCTATTTGGCGTGCAATGCTCATTACTGCGCCGATCATCTCTTCCGCCGTATCGTAGACTTCGTTGACCAAGCCAATCTCGCATGCTTTTTCTGCGCTAACTCGCTCTGCGGTGTATGACATTTGTCGTGCCCAGCCCTCCGGGATGAGTTTGACTAGCCGAGGGTAGGTACCCACATCAGCGGTCATTCCAATAGCGGTTTCGTGGACGGAAAAGAAGGCGTCTTTTGTTGCATAGCGGCAGTCACAGGCTGTAATGAGGTCCATCGCCCCACCGACCGCTGCGCCTTGGATAGCGACAAGAACGGGCATTCGAGCTTCTTCCAAGCATGTAAACGCGTCTTGCAGTGCCATGCAATGATGTCGGAACGCCTCCGCTCGAACAAACCGACTGCCGCTCTCGGGCCCATCAAGACCCCCTTCGGTGAAGACGGAGATGTCCATGCCAGAGGAGAAGTGACGCCCTTCCGCAGAGAGGACAATGACGCGAGCCGCTGCGTCGCGCGATAACTCATTGATCACAGCCGGCAGCTCTGTCCAGAACGATGGGATCATCGAGTTAGCTTTCTCAGGCCGGTTAAATCTTATATGTGCTATTCCTTCCGCTACTGTGAGCTCGAAACATTCGTAGGTCATCTGACCTCCTTATTCGGACGTTTACCCTAAATCATAGATTAGACCCATGTTTTAGTTTTAGATAATTCGTTGAAATAAACAACCAAAATTAGACAAGTGGCAAAAACAAGATGCGCTGCCACAACTGTGTGAGGCCCGACACTAGGAACGCACTAGTGAGAGTGTCGCTCAACACCCGGTTATAGGCTGAGGATTATCCGCGAAACTGCGAGAACGTTTATTTTGATGTGGGTTACCTAAAGATCTGACGCTCGCTGTATTTGCCAATTTAAAAATTTACACGCCCAAGGCCGAAACTAGCCAACATAGATTTGTTCAGTCACACTTAACTAATTTCGCTATAGCCACACAGACTGGTCCAGAAGTGAATACCTTGTTACTGCTATCCAATATGTATCCCGATGAGACGCACCCCACCAAGGGCGTTTTTGTGCGTAATGCTGAGCAGCAGTTAATCGCAGCGGGGCTGAATGTCAATCGCGTCGTCTTGAGAAAGACTCCGGCGAATAGGCGACTTACCAAACTTTGGGCGTACCTCACGTTTACTATGGCTGCAATCGCTCGCTTGATGCGAAACACCAACCCAGTCTACGTGCACTATGTCGCCCACACGGGCCTACCTCTCATTTTAGCCCATGCTTTCCGGGCCCAAACTGTAATCGCGCACGCCCATGGAGGTGACGTAATTGCGGCGCCCCATGAAAGCCCGCTGACCCAAAGCGTAAAACACTTTCTGTCCAGCAGGGTCCTGAGTATGGCAAAAACCGTCATTGTCCCCTCGCAGTTCCTTGCAAGCAGGCTAACAAATGACTTCGGCGTACCCGACGATAAAATCATTATTATCCCCTCGGGGGGGGTCGATACCCAGGTATTTCACTATCGCAAGCGGTTATTTAAAGGCAAGGACGACACTCTGCGTGTTGGTTACGTAGGCCGAATTGACAGAGGGAAAGGTGTGGATACACTTATTCATGCGCTTAACGCCTGCAAAGCGCCTGTTCAGTGCACGATCGCAGGCACAGGTAATGCGAATGACTCCATTCGTGAGCTCATTGCAGATTTACAACTCAACAAACAAATTGCAATGCTTGGGTCTTGTGAGCAGCGTCAGCTGGGAGATATTTACCGGCAGCTTGATTTTTTGATATTCCCATCAGAACTAGAAGAGAGTTTGGGGTTGGTTGGCCTCGAGTCAATGGCCTGTGGCACACCCGTGATCGGCTCCAGAAAGGGAGGTATGGCTGAGTACATTATTGATGACGTTAACGGGCTAGGATTCGCACCAGGGAGTGCTCAGTCACTCTGTGAAGCCATAACGTCTGCATACAAAATGCCTTTAGAAAAATATGTAATGATGAGCTCGAGGGCCTATCAGACTAGCAAAGCGTATGATGCAACGCATTGTGCTCAACGCCTATTAAAGGTGTTTCTATGAAGACCTCATACACCAGATCCATGTTAATTGTTCATGGCGAGGGTGGCCACCAAGCACAGATGCGGCGACTACTTAGCCGATTCTCTGAACTGCGTCGCGACGGAATCACAGTGATTGCCGTCCAAGAGTCGGGAGCGCAAGTCATGGACGTCGCGTCGGTAACGGAACAGCTGCAGCCGCTTCGCGCAAAAACGAGGAGAACAGCCCTCTTTATCTCTCTAATGAACTTTTGCTACGCCGTATTTACGAGCTATCACCTGATGCACAAGCACAACGTCGGGTTTGTTTTATCCACGGGGCCAGGTATTGCCATTCCGATTGCTGTCGCAGCGCGGCTGAGAGGTGTAAATGTCAGCCACATTGAAACCTGGAGTCGATTCTACAGTAGCTCCTGGACGGCTAAGTTTCTTTATGTCCTAGCCACCGACTTTTATGTCCAAAATAAAGAGCTCCTCTCAGTCTTTCCCAAAGCAACGTGGTCAGGCAGGCTATGAAAATATTAGTGACTGCTGGCACCACACCTTTTAACAGTCTGTTTGCTCATTTAGATAACCTGACATACAAGTTCCCCGATATGGAATTTATCGGGCAAATTGGGAATGGCGATTACGCACCCGAGACATTTCCCTCCTTCAGGTTTACTAACGAGTTTCCCCATCAAATAGAGTCCTCAGACGCTGTTATTACCCATGCAGGCGCTGGCACAGTCTACGATCTGCTAGAACGAGGCAAACGAAGTATCGTCGTCGCCAACCTAGAGAGGCAAGATAAGCATCAGCTCGAAATAACGCGGTATCTAAACGACTCGGGTTACGCACTCGCTACAACAGAGCTGGACAGTCTCGAGGCGCTCTTGCATCGCCTTAAGGGGTTCAAGCCGAGGCCATATCAGAAGATCGATTTTTTTTTGGGCGATGAAATCTATCAAAATTTATTGACGGCACTCAGGTAGTCAATCCTCTTAATGAGTGACGACTTTACCATCAACACAACACGAAAAGCCGAGCTAAGCCTCATCGAAGCAAGCACGCCTTTTACTTGATAGCGCAGTTTTTGACGCTCTGTTTTTGCCAATAGAAAATATTGAGAGGCCGCCTCAGAGAAGGATCCCATCAGAAATAAATGATCCGCTCTGTCTTCAAGGAACTTCGCTTGGCCCCGCTGCCCCACCGTTTGAAAATCAACCTTGAACTTTGTGAGAATTCTGTCGATTCCATTTAGTTTCATACAGAGATTTTTTGATATTCCCGAATCAGCAAGCCGATAAGTTACAAGAGGTTCGTCAATCGAACAGGCGCCACCCAAGGCCAACGCCCTCAGTATCAAATCCAAGTCTTGATAACTTTCCAGATCTTCATCGAACCCCTGTACACGTTCGTAAATGGCACGATGAATAACAATAGCCGAGCAAGTAACACCGGAACCTCGGTTCAAGAAATAGTCACGATAGGATTCAGCACCCGGATCGAATTTCACGATGCGTTGTCCTTCTCGATACACTTCGAGAACACTGCATATACAGATGCAAGTAGAATTATTTGACAACAAGGCATTAACCTGCCGCTTGAGCTTTTCGGGAGCCCACAAGTCATCATCATCTAAAAATGCGATCAAACTGCCACTAGAGTTCTTAACCCCTGTATTACGAGCCGCGCAAGCACCTCGATTTTCGTCGTGTTCAATGTAGTGTATTTGATCGTTGACAAACGAAGACAAAAGACTGCGCGTTTGTTCTCGAGCCTCCGATTGGGGCGGATTATCATCGACAATAATGACTTCCCAGTTCTGATAACTTTGTGACCTGACAGTGTAAATCGCTTCCAGCGCTGCCTCTGGCCGCCGAAATGTGGGAATAATAATTGAGACTAAGGGCAAGTCACCTAACAAGCCGCACCGCCCGTCCAAAGATATCGCTCTCAATTAAGGACTCGAGCTTGTTTGAGATTCGTTGGGTATAGACGCTTTTATCCCGGTTAAGATCGGCAAGCTTTTGCTGAACTTTAGCGACGCTGAGCGATTGGCGAGTGTCGAGGTATAAATCCTCTTGATCAAACTCGGACATTAATGATGGATACTTTATCGCCCAGCCGAGCACCAAGCACGGCACCTTGGCTTTGTATGCATGCACAACCGCGTGATATCGAGATGCAATTACATAGTCAAACCGAGACAGCAGGAGCTGTAAATCCAGTGAATCGTAATCGTCCAAAAGTGCCGTCACCTGATCAAGGTGGGAGAATCGTCGCATTAACGCCTCGATTATCGAGATATCTTCAACTGAATGCCGCAATAAAAAGACCGATTTCCCCATTTCGATATTGGCCTGTATTGCTTCTGAGTAGAGGTCGAGCATATTCGTCGACTTGGTATGAACCAGCGTTTTCTTGTTTGGTACGAGCGCTACAGCGCCCGTCGGAATATTAGGAAGCTCAGAAGTGATGCGGCTATAAAATGCGTGGCTGTAGCTGTGGTCGCTTGCCTGCAGGACGGTATCGACTGCCCGCTCCACCTGTCGAAAAATACCCAATGCCTTGAGGGCCTGCACACCTTCGTGTTCCCGTGCAAAGATTATGTTGGGGTGCCTAAGGTAATAACGAATGAGCGGCAAAAGGAAAAAAGAGGTTAAGTTACTAAAGTCAAACGGTCCGAACGACTGCGGGAAGAGGACTACGGGAGTCTTAAAACGCTTAAAAAAGTGGAGATTGATTAAATAATCTATGACCCGCACTGGCGAAAATTGGGACGACAACCGGAATCCACTAACGTCCACCACCAGATCAGCTTTCCGAATAACGCTCCACATTTCGTCTTCGAGCTGGCTGTCAAAATGTTTGTTTCCAACAATAAATCGCAGTGGGCGAAAGCCCCGTATTTTCATACGAAAATCCCAAGGAAGAACCTTGAAGGCAAACTGATTGAGTTCAGTTGGATCCCTTCGGCAATCAGGCGCTGAGAGCAAGAAGATATCAGCATTCTCGCAGCGCATTCTCAGCTCATTTACTGTTGTTAAAACCATTGATTGAGCCCCCTTGTTAAAAAGCTCTCCGCCGGTAATTAGAATTGTTTTATTGGATTTCATGATGATCTTGGCACCTGATATTTACTAATCGAGACTAATCCGCCTTAGACAGGTAGCGCATCAATACCTCCGGCCTCTTCTTTTCCGAATACGGAATGAGCCCTGCGGGATCAGCATAACCCACGGCGATCAACATTACCGTCCGCTGAGACTCTGAAAGATCAAGTAGTTTACGTATGGCTAATTCGTTACCCTCGATATCGGGCCAATTTATCGGGCAAGTCGCAAGCCCAAGCGTGTCGCACGCCTGCATAAACTGCATGCTCGCCAGAGCGCCATCGATGTAAATCAAATGCCTATCGCGCTCTGCAAAGTACGCACTTAAATCGCCAACGACGGCTATCGTGCACGGAATATTTTCTGCCCACCCAGGCGTGCCATTTGCCAAAGCTGCTAACTGAGGTGCCAGCTCGGGCCCATTGGCCACGACGAATTGATAAGGGAGGCGATTGCAGGCCGAAGGTGCGTAGCTGGCTATGCGAACAGCTTGGTTCAAAAGCTCCACGCTAACTGACCTACCGTCGAACCATCGCACCGACCGTCTGCGTCTAAACAGCACCTCGAGCTGTTCGAAGCTTATCTCAGATGGCGGCAGATCACCGTACTGGTAAGGCACTCGCTGATCGTGCCTCTTGTTGATAGCAAGTCCTTCAAAAATCGATCGCGCGTTATCAACAATCGCGTTTTGCCCAGGTTGGACTGCGTCAAAAAATGCGCTAAGAACGTCAAAACTCCACTGCAGCTCGTCAGGATCAAATGAAGTCACTTCGCTTGCACGACAATAAATATTGACTGTCTCCGCGATATAATTGACGCCAAAAACCTCTCTTCGAGGCCTCATGATTAGCCCTTTCTCCAATCGATGAGTATTGCGCCGAAGTAAGGCGGAAGTTGACCGAAGCTCACTCAATTCGCGGATATATTGGGCTCTTCCTGCCAGTACTGCTCCCTGCTCTCGACGATATTCCGCCGAAAAAGTTGCGTAATAGAGCGCACCGATCACTGGAAATCGCCTCATTAAATAAAAACCTGACTGCTTGAACTTGTCTCGTGACGCTCGAGCAAATGGTTTAACGGCTTCTGGAACGAACTTTTTCATGAACGCTTAGGCGGCAGCTTTGGTTTGCGTGAAAGATAGCGAAAAGGTGCCAGCAAGGCGAGCGTCATCATTACGAACATGCTCCTCGTCTTAACAAAGAATGCAAGTGCGAAGTAAGAGGCAGCAGCATAGCTTAGAAGAGTTGCCAAGGCTGCACCCAGCGCGCCCATCGATGGAATAAGAGCAGCGTTCAAGGCCACGTTGACCAAAGCACCAGCACCTTGCGTAATCACTGAAAACCAAATTAAACCCTCGGCGACAATCCATTTACTAAAAACTGCTCGCATAAAAATAAATACAGCTGCCCAAATATGGATGCTTAGAATCAAAGCGGCGCCACTGTACTGAGCACCAAAGACGATTGATATAAATGGGGTGGCAAGCAAGGTGACTAGAATTGCCAAAACTAGAGCCAATGAAGCCAAGCCGTCTAACAACTGTTGGGTTCGGTGTTGGTAGGTATTCGGATTTTCGGAACGTAGCTCAATAAGTCGTGGAAATACCGCCGTCGTGATCGCTACAGGAATAAAGTAAAAAGCTTCTGAGATCGTTGCGGCAACCGCATAAACACCCACTTCGGCATCGCCTTTCACCATTTTCAACATAATCTGGTCAAGTTTGAGGTAAATCGCCGCAAAAAAAGTACCGAGAAACACGACCCCACCCTGCCTCAAAAGCGAAATAGCCTCATTTCCATCAAAGCGCCACCGCTGCCTGTCGGCAGTCGCAGTGCCTCTATAAAAAAGAACCAAAAACACAACCGCAATCAACGCTTGCATCACTGTTGCGCCCGCTATCCAAAGAATGCTCGCGCCCATGGCGGCCGCGCCAACTTTCATGCCACTGACAAGCACAAGTGCAATTTGTTTAGAGAGCGCTTGATAACGGGCCTCGTAGTGCGCCTGAAACCAAAAGTCGAGGACATAACCCGGCTGTATCAACAAACTAACGCACATTATTGCGAGCAGCGTCCGTTCCGTCGAAGTGTGCAGTCCAGGATAGAAGGCAAAGCCGAGAAGAAGCAGCAAACCCGTTATGAAACCCAGTCCCTTGATAGCAAGGCTTGTGCCCATAATCGCCGATTTATCGGTTTCGTTTTCGACCAAGCGTTTTACCACCAACGCATTGAGACCAGCGTGCCCGGGGACCGCAAAGAGATAGACAAGTGCCAGCCCGTAACTGTAAATACCGAACATCTCTGGGCCGTAAACTCGCGCGACATAAGCCGAAACAAAAAAACCTAGGACAAGTGCGAGACCTCTGTCTGATAACAGCCAGAGCGCATTTTTAATGTGGCGCGCCCAATTTTCCATCGCCCTAAGCCGCACTTAGAGAGTCTACTGCCTTCATACCGCTGCGTACTCTGCTATCTGCTCACTACCCTTTTTCTGCTCTGAGTGCCGTTTCCATGAAAGTGCAGTTGTTGAGTTCAGCGTCGCCCAAGCCACACCAACCACACCTGACGTCCAGACATGTCCGGCTACCGATGCGGCTGCGAGAAGTGCGAGGTTTACGGCGAGAACCGCCGGTGCCTCTCGACTATCCGATGAGAATAACGCCTTCGAGGCACTTATCAGGACAAGGGAAATCCAAACAACAACTACCGTGAAACTTAATGGACCGAACCACAGCAACAGATCGAAAGGATCCACCTCCGCTGTAGGCTTCACCCCGTGGGCTGAAAAGAAAGACGGTGGGGCCCCAAGCCCCCAATAAAGTATATCGCCAGCACGAACGTAAAGGTCAACCATAGCGATCACCATCGCCTCTCGACCCGAGAAAATTAACCTCGACAACCCACCTGTCTCGTAAAAAAACAGCGCCCTATCAATCAATCCAAGCTCTGCTATCAATTGCGCGAACACTAATACGGTCAGAAAACTCACCAGTAGAGTGATCAGAAAATACTTCAGCTTTAGCACAGTAGGACGGAAAAGGTGTCGACGCTCATTGAGTAATGGTATGAGCAGGATCAACATGACAATGCCGAGCAACGCCGTTTTCGTGGCCACCATAAACGTCGCGAGTAAGCAGAGACTGGCTGCCGCAAGAAATAGTGAGCCTCCCTTTAGCCATGACTCGTTGAGCAGGAAACCTGATACAACTATTACCAGCGCCCCATATTCGTTGGCCGCAAAAATTAGTCCTGGATTTCCTAGTCCGACTTCAGGTGTGCCATAACTGTGGAATCCAATATCAAAAGCGCCGAGTACCGAATTAAAAACTACTGCGGTCGTTAACGCCCAGAGAACGAAGCGAGCGGTTTTTAACCTGGTCGGTTTATCTGCAATCGCGCACCAAAAACAATACACAATGATCGGTGCGAGAAATTTAGTCGCAAAAGTCAGGTTATATATAAATCCCGAAAGGTCGGCATCGCGAAGTAAAGAGGAAACAATGGGTGCCATGAAGACACCAACAGCTGCTAGACACAGAAGCGCTATTCGCGGCCTACATACAGCAACATAAAGCATGATGAGCGATAACAACACTGCCTTAAACGCCAGCGAGATCTTGAGCCCGCCAAGACCCACTAAAACCAGGGCGCCATAGCCAAAATCAATAAACAGGTAGCTTGCCATCATCATTACGATGACAGACAGTATTCCCTGCTCTGGTATTCGAAGATTCGAGATCACTATTGAGCCGCGTTACGTGGTCCTACAATAACCGCCACCAAACAACTTAAAAGCAAGGTCATAAAACCCAAGATAATTGTCACCAAAACCCTTGGTGGGCCGCTTGGACTGACTGGCATTAAGATAGGAGTTGCCTTCTTGAAAACGAATTCGCGACTCGAGGAAGCCAACATCAAGGTCTTCGTTTGCTCTTCGATGAGACGGTAGAAAACTGCCTTCAAGTCAGCAACCGATGTATTGGTCGCCTCTTCCGTCAAATACTCGATGTTGCGCTTAGAATCCTGGATGACGCTCTCTCTCATCTGACTATTGATCTTTAGTTGTAGTTGCTCGAGTACATTCGCTGCGACGCTGGGCGACTCGTGCTCGAAGGCCAACGTCACCATATTAGTAGTGCTGCTCTCAGTCACCTCCAATCGCTTTTCGAACTGATAAACCGCCGACCAAAGCTGCTCTAATTTTTTTATCTCTGTTATCGGCTCATTGACCCACCCAGTGTCAGGGCTATAAAGAGAGTCATCAAACTCAACCGTGGAACTTTCAAGATCCCAGCCTTGAATAGCAATAAGCAAGGGAATCAGACTGGGCTGGTTTGATAAAAAGTCAGCTGCAAACGAGTGCGTTTGAATTACATCCAAGGCCAACCTGTCGAGTCGGGAGTCGCTACCCAAGCGACTATCAAAGCCTGCAAGAGACGCAATGCCGCCCAAATCTCCGCCAACACCGCCAAAAGACAACTGCTCATCATTATTAGTCGAGATCAAATGGACTTCGGCCTGATATTGCTCAGGCAACATCAGCATCCACCCAAATGTAGCAGCCGAAATAGCGAGAGTAACAACAAGGATTGGCACCGCACGCTGACTAATCGACGCTATAATTGCGGACACATTAATAATGCCCTCTTCATCGGTATAAATACTCACAACACACTCCAATAATGATGCCGACGTTCTAGGGTAAATCAGCTCTGCGGTGCGATTGTATACCCGTCCGGAGCCGGGTTACGTTAAAACCTTTCAAGAGGGTACCTTAAATCACTAATAGCCACGTTTTACACTACGCAACGAGCCGAAACAGCGTGCATCTCGGGCATTGATTATTGGTAGGTGGCTATGAACTTGCAAACCGGGACTCCATAATCACCGCCACCAGACGATTTTTAAGAAACGACAATTACCCAAGCTATAACCGACTCATAACGTCGAGATCAACGGTACTTTGGTAGCCTGGTGCGGGCGATCCACTGCCCGTTTGCTCAAAAGCTACGCCTACTGACAATACTAGTGAGTCTGATCCTTGACCACTCATGAATGATATTCCGACGGGTATGCCCGCTATTGTGCCCATAGGCACCGTTAAGTTTGGGTAACCACTAACCGCTGCCATCGACCCAGCTCCCGCCCAAGGTGGCCAAACATCACCGTTGGCGACATCGACACGTGATGAGATGGGCCCGCTTGGTCCAACTAGCACTTTAACGTCGTATTCGCTGAGCAACGCATCGATACCGTCGTCACGTGTAGCCTTTCGGACCAGCATCAGTGCTGTTTGATATTCCTCACTTTCTATCCCTGGCGCCGCAAGCGAGTTCTCAAAAATATCCTGTCCAAAGACTGCCTGCTCGACCTCAGCGTTCTCGTTATTGAACGCGATCAACTCAGAGAGG
>ERZ802822.460-NODE-460-length-28716-cov-9.045672_pt1 | contig 28716 bp, 29 predicted proteins | sample MGYA00345649_ERZ802822 | MGnify/ENA primary metagenome ERZ802822 (study PRJEB30503, sample SAMEA104212359) | marine metagenome | biome: Westerlies Biome; feature: [SRF] surface water layer (ENVO:00010504) within the epipelagic zone...; material: water...
ATGATGCAAGATTGTTCCCTTTATATCGACGATACTGGGAGCATCACACCAATGACCCTTAGATCAAGAGCTAGAAGAATGAAGAGGGAAACTGGTATTGATATGATTATCTTAGATTATCTGCAATTAATGACACTCCCAGAAAAAAGTGAAAACAGAGTAAATGAGATTGCTTCAATTACTAGACAATTAAAGAGTTTGGCGAAAGAACTAGATATACCAATAATTGCACTTTCCCAGCTTAACCGTAGTCTAGAACAAAGAAATGATAAAAGACCATTTTTATCAGATTTACGAGAGTCTGGTTCTATAGAGCAAGATGCTGATGTTGTAATGTTCATCTACAGAGATGATGTTTATAATCCAAACTCTGAAGATAAGAATATTGCTGAAATTAATATAGCAAAACATAGAAATGGACCTACTGGTACAGCGAAATTAACCTTTTTATCACATTGCACAAGATTTGAGGATTATCATCCACAAATATTTGAGAATACTGAGAATTTATAGAATATTATTCTTCTAATAACTTAAGTTTATCTGGTTTATTTTCCCATTCCTTTGCATCGTCTGGAGCTGCTTTAGCTTCTGTAATTAATGGCCAAGTTGCTGATAATCTTGTATTTATTTCCAAATACTTTTTATCCTCATCTTTTAAATCATCTTCAGATACTATTGCATTTATAGGACATTCTGGCTCACAAAGACTGCAATCAATACATTCTTCAGGATTTATTACTAGAAAATTTGGTCCTTCATGAAAACAGTCCACAGGGCAAACTTCTACGCAATCTGTGTATTTACATTTTATACAATTTTCTGTGATTACATACGTCATATACAATGCAAATATTAACATACAGATTATTAAAAGACATTTCTTTAAAAAAAATCTGTATTGAAAAATAATATGCCTGAAAAGAAGATAAATGTTAGTATTTAAATCAGCAATCTATCAGAAAATAAATACTAAATTCAATCTATTTAAATAAAGATTGAAGATTAGATGCTTTTTTATTAATATCTTGTCATTATTCCTCGGTAGCTCAGTTGGTAGAGCGAGTGACTGTTAATCACCAGGTCGGCGGTTCGAGTCCGTCCCGAGGAGAATGAATTCTTATTCAATTTCAACTTTTGAGGACTTGCAGGGCATTGTGTAGTATAGTGCTGAAAAATCTTTTCTTGAGAAACTAATATCCATGGAACAAATTAGAAATATAGCAATTATCGCTCACGTAGATCACGGTAAAACAACACTTATTGATTCTATAATGATGCAAGCAGGTATTTTTAGAGAAAATAAACTGGTGTCAGAGCGCGTTATGGATTCCGGAGATTTAGAAAAAGAGAGAGGTATTACTATCTTAGCAAAACCTACTTCTGTTTTATGGAAAAATACCCGTATCAATATTATCGATACTCCGGGCCATGCAGATTTTGGTGGAGAAGTTGAAAGAGTATTAAGTATGACAGATGGAGTAATACTGTTAGTCGATGCAGCTGAAGGCGCGATGCCACAAACTAAATTTGTATTATCAAAGGCGCTAGCTCAAGGGCTAAGACCTATAGTTGTAGTCAATAAAATTGACAAAACTGATAGTAGAGCAGATAAAGTAATAGATGATGTTTTCGACCTCTTCGTTTCATTAGACGCAACAGATAAGCAATTAGATTTTCCAATTTTATATGCATCTGGAAGAGACGGGTGGTGTACTTCTGATTTAGATAAAAAACAAGATAATCTCCATGAAATGCTTGATTTGATTTTAGATTATGTTGAAGAGCCAAAAGTCAGCCAAGACAAACCATTTGCAATGCTGTGTACATTACTTACATCTGATAAATATTTAGGAAGATGTTTAGTTGGTCGAGTAGAACAAGGTTCTGCAAAAGTTAATGATAATGTTAAAGCCATTAATCTTTCAGGACAAAGAGTTGAATCTGGCCGTTTAACAAAATTATTTAAATATGAGGGAACAGAGAGAATTCCTGTAGATACTGTATATGCAGGAGATATAATTTGTATCGCTGGGCTAGCTGAAACATCTGTATCGGACACGATATGTAATGATATGAATGATACGCCAATTAAATCCACACCTATTGATCCTCCAACAATGTCTATCACTATAACAGTTAATGATTCACCAATATCTGGCTTAGAAGGTAAAAAAGTTACATCAACTCTTATAAGAGAAAGACTTCTAGCTGAAGACGAGACTAATGTGGCTATTTCTTTTAATGAAAATGATCAAAGAGATTCATTCGAAATTGGTGGAAGAGGAGAGCTTCAACTCGGCGTCCTTGTTGAAACAATGAGAAGAGAAGGCTTTGAATTAACTGTATCAAGACCAAAAGTAGTTTATAGGGTTAATGAAAAAGATCAAAAACTAGAACCAATCGAGGAAGTCATAATAGATGTTGATGATGAATACTCAAGTACCGTTATCGATAGTATGAATAAGAGAAAAGCATCAATGATAGATATGACAAATATTTCTGGTAAAACTCGATTAATATTTAAATGCCCATCAAGATCACTAATAGGCTATCAAAGCCAGTTTTTGACAGAAACAAGAGGGACAGGAGTGATTAATAGATTGTTTGACTGTTATAATGAATACAAAGGTGATGTTGCATCTAGAAGAAACGGTGTACTTATTGCTAATTCAACAGGAACTTCAGTAGCATATGCGATATTCAATCTTCAGGATCGTGGAATTATGTTTATTGACCCACAAACAAAAGTTTATCAAGGCATGATTGTTGGTGAACATAATCGACCGAATGACCTTGAAATTAATATTTTAAAAGGTAAACAATTAACAAATGTTCGCGCATCAGGTACTGACGAAGCAGTGAAATTAGTACCACCAAGAAAAATGTCATTAGAACAAATGATGGCCTACATAGATGAGGATGAAGTATTAGAGGTAACTCCTATGAGCTTGAGGCTAAGAAAGAAATATTTAGATCCGCACGAAAGAAAAAGAGCTGCAAAATTATAGAGTCAAAGTGTTTTTAAGCCGTTCCATTGCATTTTTTAAAGAATCTATGTCGATAGCAATAGATATTCTTATATGACCTTCTATACCAAAGGCACTTCCTGGCACAACAGCAACTTTTGATTTTTCTAAAATATATAAAGCTAGTTCTTTATCATTTGAGACAATTTCACTTTTCTCAATAAAATTTTTAAAAGATGGAAAAACATAAAATGTCCCATCAGTAGGCTTGCATTCTACACCTTCAATTTGATTTAATTCTGATACAACAAAATCATGCCTTTCTTTGTATTGTTTATTCATATCGGGCAGCTCAAGACAAGCGTTACTTAAAGCCGCTTCCGCTGCAGCTTGAGATATCGAACTAGCACATGAAGTGCTTTGTGACTGAAGGGTTTTCATTTTTTTAATAATTTCTTTGTTGCCTGCAGCATATCCTATTCTCCACCCTGTCATAGAGTATGCCTTTGAAACCCCATTGAGAATAACCGTGCGTTCTTTTAGAAGAGGAGCAACGTTGAGTATATTATGAAATTTTTCGTCAGACCAATGTATATGTTCATAAATGTCATCAGATGAGATAAATATATTTTTATGATTTAAAAGCACTGACGCCAATTCATTTAATAACTTTGAATCATAATATTTACCGCTCGGATTATTTGGACTATTAATCATAAAAAGTTTAGTTTTTTCATTTATGAGACTTTTAAATTCATCAATATTAATATTAAAATTATTTTCATATTCTGTCTCTAACATAACAGGTACTCCACCAGAATATTTAACCATATCTGCATATGAGACCCAGTATGGCTGAGGTATAATAACTTCATCACCATTATCAATAATAACTTGAAGGAAGTTGAATATAGATTGTTTACAGCCTGCTGAAACAACCACTTCGTCTAAACCGTAATCTAAATTATTCTCCGATTTAAATTTTTTAATTATGGCCTTTTTGAGTGAAAGCGTTCCGTCAACAGCTGTATATTTGGTCATACCATTATCTATAGCAATTTTAGCTGAATCTTTAATATATTTTGGTGTATCAAAATCAGGTTCGCCAACAGTGAGTACAATTATATCCTCACCTTTCTGGCGGAGTTCATTTGCTTTAGATGTTAATGCCATTGTAGAAGATGGCTGAATTAAATTTATACGTCTTGAAAATTTCAATAGTGTTCCTATAAAAAGGTTATAATATCATGAATGTATTAATTAAGTAAGTGAGCGGAAAACATTATCATGAAAAGACTAACCTTAAAATCTAACATGAAACCAAATGGAGATCAGCCAAAGGCGATCAAAGCTCTAGTTGACGGCATATCAAAAAGCCTAAGTCATCAGACACTTCTTGGGGTAACGGGCTCAGGAAAGACATACACCATGGCCAATATTATCTCTCAAACTAACAAAACTACTCTTGTATTGGCTCCTAATAAAACACTTGCTGCACAACTCTATGCTGAAATGCGAGAATTCTTCCCAAATAATTCTGTTGAATACTTTGTCTCTTATTATGACTATTATCAGCCCGAGGCATATGTTCCAGTATCAGATACATTTATTGAAAAAGATGCATCTCTTAATGAACATATTGAACAAATGAGATTATCAGCAACAAAATCACTAACTGAAAGAAAAGATGCGATTGTAGTAGGAACTGTATCAGCTATCTATGGTCTGGGGGATCCAGAGACATATTTCAAAATGATACTTCACGTTGTAAAAGGTGATGTTATTCATCAAAGAGACATTCTTAGAAAGCTTACAGAGCTACAGTATGTAAGAAATGATATTGAACTTAGAAGGGGAACATATCAGGTAAAGGGTCAAGTCATAGATATATTTCCTGGTGATTCTGAAAAGCATGCTATCAGAGTTGATTTATTTGGGGATGAAATAGAAAATATATTTCTTTTTGATCCTTTAACTGGGGATGTGGTTAAACAACTTAATAGAGTCACAGTTTATCCGAAAACACACTATGTAACGCCTCAACACAAGATTGATGATGCAATGATAAAAATAAAAAAAGAACTCAAAGAGAGAATAAAATATTTTTCAGATAACTCTAAGCTTATAGAAGAACAAAGAATAAGAGAAAGAACCAATTATGATTTAGAAATGATGAAAGAGATGGGTTATTGTTCTGGCATTGAAAATTATTCTCGGTATTTATCAGGGAGAAATCCTGGTGACCCTCCACCTTGTCTTTTAGATTATATGCCAGATGACGGTTTAGTAATTATCGATGAGAGTCACGTTGGAGTCCCCCAGCTTGGAGGTATGTATCGAGGAGATCAATCAAGAAAACAAACTCTTGTAGATTATGGATTTCGTCTTCCATCAGCTATGGACAATCGTCCGCTAAAATTTGATGAATTTGAGGAATATAATTTCCAGACCATCTATGTTTCAGCAACACCAGGACCATATGAACTTGATAAATCAACAGCTATCATTGAACAAGTGATACGACCTACTGGCTTAATAGATCCTATTATTGAAGTTAGACCTTCATCTAGTCAAGTGGAAGATGTTTTATCTGAAATCCATAAAGTTACAAAGAATGGAAACAGAGTACTTATAACAACATTAACAAAAAAAATGTCTGAAAACTTATCCGAATACCTGCAAGAACATAATATAAAAGTGAAATATCTTCACTCAGATATTGACACTGTAGAAAGAGTTGAGATTATCAGAGATTTAAGAAAAGGGGAGTTTGATGTTTTAGTAGGCATTAATCTTTTACGTGAAGGTTTAGATATTCCTGAGGTTGAGCTGGTATCGATTTTTGATGCCGACAAAGAAGGTTTTTTAAGATCAGATAGATCTTTAATTCAAACTATAGGAAGGGCTGCTAGAAATATAAACGGAAGATGTATTTTGTATGGCGACAATATAACAGGATCTATGAAAAGAGCGATGGATGAAACCTCAAGAAGAAGAGACATACAGATGCAGTACAACGAAGACAATAATATTCAACCTGTCAGCATTAAAAAAGATATACGTCAAGCTCTGGACGAAGACTCATATATTGAAAACGATGCACTTGATAAGTTACAGCTAGTCAGCAGTAGTAAGAAAAAATTTACTAAAGTAAATAGTGATAATGTCACATCAATAATTTCTCAACTTGAAAAAGAGATGTATAATCATGCAAAGAACTTGGAGTTTGAGCAAGCAGCTAAAATTAGGGACCAAATTAATGAATTACAAGAAAAATATCTAATGTTTCCAAAAGCAAAATCTTAATGGTTTTCTTGTCTACACATCAATGACATGTTAATTTACCAATTCTTACAGGCGCGTAGCTCAGCTTGGTTAGAGCGCCACCTTGACATGGTGGAGGTCGTTGGTTCGAGTCCAATCGTGCCTAATTTAGTAAAGAAATAATGAAAGTTATAATTAATAATAAAAAAATAGAAGTAGATGATAATGCAATTCTTGAAGATGTAATAAAAAAATATTTTAAGGAGAAAAATATAGTTGCAGCACATGTAGATGATGCACCAAGAGATCTATCTGATTTAGTTACAAATAATTCGATTATAGAGCCTATCACTACTCACGATAAGGATGGTCTAGATATACTTAGACATACATGTGCCCATATATTCGGTCACGCAATAAAACAAATCTATCCTGAAGTAAAAATGGTCATTGGTCCTGTAATAGAAAATGGGTTTTATTATGACATTTTATCAAAAAATCCAATCACGGAAAAAGATCTACAAATAATTGAAAATCGAATGAGAAAGCTTGCAAAAAAGAACTATTCAATCAAACGAGAAGTTGTATCGAAAGACAAAGCTATTAGTATATTTAAAGATAGAAAAGAACCCTATAAGATTGAATTACTTAAAGAAATCAATGAGGAAGAAATTATTGCTGTATACCATCATGAGGAATACGTCGATATGTGTAGAGGTCCTCATTTAACTAATACAAAACATATCAAAGCCTTTAAACTTATGAAAACATCGGGTTCTTATTGGAAGGGTAATTCTGAAAATCAAGCACTTACTAGGATATATGGAACAGCATGGCCAGATACAGACTCACAAGATGCATACCTTAAATCTCTAGATGAGGCAGAAAAGAGAGATCATAGGCTTTTAGGTAAAAAACTTGATCTGTTTCACTTTCAAGAGGAGTCACCAGGTATGGTATTTTGGCATGATAAGGGATGGACAGTATTTAACCTTATCAAAGACTTCATCACGCACCATTTAAGAAAAAACAGCTATAAGATCATAAATACACCACAAATACTTGATAAATCTTTATGGAAAAAATCTGGGCATTTAGATAAATTTGGTGATTTAATATTCGATGTTGGCTCAGAAAAGAAGGAATTTGCCATCAAACCTATGAGTTGTCCTGGACACATCCAGGTATTTAATCAAGGATTAAAGAGCTATAAGGACTTGCCACTAAAATATGCAGAATTTGGTGTAGTTCACAGGAATGAACCATCAGGTACTCTTCATGGCTTGTTACGCATAAGGGCTTTCACTCAAGATGATGCGCATATTTTTTGCACATCTGATCAAATTGAACATGAAATATCATTATTAATCAATGATATAAAGAGTATTTATGAAAGATTTGGATTCAATGATTTGAAAATTGAGCTATCTACTCGACCAGAAAAAAGAGTTGGGTCAGAAGAAATATGGGATAAAGCTGAAAGTAGCCTCAAAAAAGCTTTGGAGTCAAATAAGATTGATTTTACTGTGAACCCTGGTGATGGGGCATTTTACGGACCTAAGATTGACTTCTCACTTAGAGACTCTCTAGGAAGGGTGTGGCAACTAGGCACTATACAGCTTGATTTTTCTATGCCCGGGCGTTTAGATGCATCATATATAGATTCCGATGGAAATAAAGAGGTTCCTGTCATGATACATCGAGCAATTCTTGGATCATTAGAGAGATTTGTTGGTATATTGATTGAACATTATTCAGGGAATTTACCTTTATGGTTGTCACCCGTTCAAGTCATATTGCTTAATATTACAGATACTCAGAGAGAATACACATCGTCTCTCAATGAACAATTACAAGGATTAGGTCTTAGGTCAGAATGTGACTTAAGTAATGAAAAGATAGGTTATAAGATTAGAAATCATGCAATGACTAGGGTACCATACATGATTATTATCGGTAATAATGAGCTTCAGAGTAAAACAGTAAGCGTCAGAGACAGAGCTGGCAATGATTTAGGCACCATGAGCATTGAAAAATTTAGTGAATTGATTAAGAAGGAGATAGATTAATTTTAAAGGAGAAATACCATATCGAATATTAAAAGGATGCGAATTAATGATCGTATCAATGCAACAGAAGTACGCTTAATATCTTCCTCAGGTGATCAAGTAGGTGTTGTTACAAAAGCAAAAGCACTTGAGATAGCCAAAAGCGAGGAATTAGATCTTGTAGAAATAGTTGCTAACCAAACACCTCCAGTCTGTAGAGTTATGGATTTTGGCAAATATAAGTTTGAACAATCTAAAAAAGCACATGCAGCAAAGAAAAAACAGAAACAAATACAAGTAAAAGAGATTAAGTTCAGGCCCGGGACTGAAGAAGCAGATTATCAGGTTAAACTAAAAAATCTAATCAAATTCTTACAAGGTGGAGATAAAGCTAAAATCACTATGAGATTTAGAGGAAGGGAAGCAGCGCATCAAGTAATTGGTCGTGAATTTCTTGAAAGAGTAGAAAAGGACCTATTTGAATATGGTTTAATAGAACAAAAGCCAGCATTTGAAGGTAGACAAATAGTAATGGTTATAGCGCCCAAGAAATAAATAGGCTATACTACCCGAAATATTTAGTAAGAGAGATTATGCCAAAAATGAAATCACATAGCGGAGCTGCAAAAAGGTTTAAAAAAACACCGACCGGTAGCGTAAAAAGAGGTCAATCTCACCGCAGTCACATTCTTACAAAGAAAAGCACTAAAAGAAAAAGACATCTAAGAGATGATCTGGTAATTAGTCCTGCAGATAAAGCTGCAATAAACCGCATGTTGCCTTACTAAGGAGATCAAGAGATGGCAAGAGTTAAAAGAGGGGTAATTGCAGGAGCGAGACATAAAAAGATACTTAAACTCGCTAAAGGATATAAAGGCGCAAGAAGCCGTGTATATAGAGTTGCAAAACAAGCTGTTATCAAAGCCGGGCAATATGCTTACCGTGATAGAAGACAGAAGAAAAGACAGTTTAGATCTCTTTGGATTACTAAAATAAATGCTGCAGCTAGACTTAATAACTTATCTTATAGTCAATTTATGAATTATCTTCATAAGTCTGAACTTGAAATTGATAGAAAAATGTTAGCTGACATAGCAGCAAATAATCCAGAAAAATTTACTAATATCGTTAAGACAGTAATTCCAAATTAAGACTTCTTTTTGTTATGGATATAAACCATACTGACTTAGAAAAATTACTAAAAGAAGATCTCGATTCGTGTAACAAAGAGCATGATTTACTTCAAATTAAATCTAAATATCTTGGGAAAAAAGGACACCTTACTTCATTATTTACATCACTAAAAAATATTAACCCAGATAAGCGTAAAACTTTTGGCGCTGAACTTAATAATATTAAAAATACTCTCTCTTCCATGATAGAGATTAAACTTATTAGTTTAAGATCTTCGAATGAAGTACCAGAAAAAATAGATTTAGATGTACCAGCTAGACATCACAACAATGGATCCCATCACCCGATTTCATTGATTATAAAAAAGATAGAAAATATTTTTTTAGAGTATGGATTTGATATTCATGATGGACCTGAAATTGAAACTGAACATTACAATTTTGAATCACTAAATATAGCAAAAAATCATCCTGCACGTGATATGCATGATACATTTTATTTTGACAGTCAATTGCTTTTAAGAACGCATACATCTTCTGTTCAAATCCATGCAATGGAAACATCTAGTGCCCCATTCAGGGTGTTGGCTCCAGGAAGAGTTTACCGTTGTGACTCTGACCCTACACACTCACCAATGTTTCATCAAATAGAGGGACTATGTGTAGATACAGATATAACTTTCAGTAATCTTAAATGGATTCTGAATAATTTCATAAAAGAGTTTTTCAATAGCAAAAGTATTAAAACTAGATTTAGACCATCATATTTTCCATTTACAGAACCATCAGCGGAGATGGATATTATGTTTAATGGTAAGTGGTTAGAGGTTTTAGGGTGCGGCATGGTTCATCCAAATGTACTAAAGAATGTAAATATTAATCCAAAAAAATACTCAGGATTTGCATTTGGATTAGGTATCGAGAGATTTGCAATGCTAGCTTATCAAATAAAAGACTTAAGGATCTTTTTTGAAAACGATATCAATTTCTTGGAACAATTTAAAAATATTAGATAATTATGAAGATAAGTAAAAATTGGCTTGCTGAATACATCTCTCCACTCAAGAGTAATATCGCTCTTGAAAGCGACCTAACAAAGCTTGGCCTTGAAGTTGATACTATAGTAAAAAATAAAAATGATTATATTATTGATATCGAATTTACTCCAAATCGAGGTGATTGTTTATCTGTCTATGGTACAGCAAGAGATCTTGCGGCATATAATAAAAAAAATATAAAAAAACCAATCATCTCTCCATTCACATACGTAAAAGAAAATAAAAAAATAAAGAATATTGATTCATCTATTTCTCCAGAATATAGATATATGGAGCTTAAGAATATAGATGTTAAAGCCAAGACCCCCAAATTTATTGTTGAAAGACTTGATAAATCTGATATCGCATCCATAAATATTATTGTGGATATTTCTAATTATGTAATGCTAGAGATTGGTCAGCCTACACATGCATTCGACTTAGACAAAATACATGGAAAACTCAGTATAGAAAAGCTTCAGAAAAAAAACAATTTCATAGGCATAGACAATAAAGAATATATAGTCGCAAAAGGAACCGAAGTCATAGTAGATGAGAAAAATATAATTCATGCGTTACCAGGTGTAATTGGAAGCAATATTTCTAAAGTTGATATTGAGACAAAAAATATCCTTTTTGAGGGTGCATTTTTTTTACCAGATGTAGTCAGAGCATTATCAAGAAAATATAGAATACAAACTGATTCTTCTTACAGATTTGAAAGAGGTGTCGATTATAACTTGACCGATTTCGCTCTTTCGAGAGTGCATTACTTATTATCTCAAGTTACTGATTTAGATAAATGTAAAATTATTAAGATAAGTCATAAACATAAACTAACAAAAATGAAATCATTTGACTTTGATGCTAAGCTTTTTAAAAGAATATTGGGAATAGACATTGGTATCAAAAAGATTAAATCTATACTCATTGATTTAGGTATATCTTTCAAAGCTAAAAAAGTTATCATCCCGAGTTATAGATTTGATATAACAAATAATTATGATTTAGTAGAAGAAGTCAGTAGAATCTATGGCTTTGACAATATACCCGAAGTTCCGTTAGATGCTCATTACAGTAAGCCATGCAACAAGTTAAACATAAATGAAAAACTCGTGACGCTTGGGTATAAAGAAGTTATCAATTTTACCTTCATATCTCGTAATTACATGAAAAATACTAGAGAGTTAAAACTTGAAAATCCAATATCAATGGAGAAATCTGTTATGAGAGAATCTTTGATACCTGGATTACTGTCAAATATTGCATATAACGCCAATAGAAAACACAAAAGCATTAACATCTTTGAAAGAGGAAAGACATACCATAGGCATAAATCTAAAATAATAGAATCAAACAAAATATCAGCAGTAATATATGGCAACAAAGCATCGACAGACTTGGTATCTAATAATTATAAATATGGAATTGGTGATTTAAAATCAGATATATTATCCATCCTCCCGAATGTTACTTTTATCACAACTGATAAATCAACATATTTTGATAATAACAACTCGCTAACTTTGCTTTTATGCAACAAAATTATTGGACAATGCGGGCTTGTTTCTCATCACCTAATTAAGGATTTTGATATCAGAGGTAATATTTTTGGATTTGAGATGTTGGAAGATGATCTGAACCATGAAAGCAATGTAATATTCGCTGAAATTTCTCAGTTCCCAGCCGTATACAAAGATATTACATTAATGACAAATAATGACAATAATATCTTAAAGATTATTGATGAAATTAGAAAAGATAGCTATAAATATATGAAAAATATAAGAATAAAAGATATATTTATTAATAAAGATAACTTACAATCAAATAATAGAAGCGTTACTTTAGAGATATGTCTTCAATCTAATAGCAAAACTCTGAGTGATAAAGATATCAGTGATGATATCAATAAGGTAGTAGAAGATTTGAAAAATATACATAAATTACGCCTAAAAGAAGCCTAAATATGACTATAACAAAAGATTCTCTAGTAGAAATGGTTCACAATGAAGTAGGGCTGAATAAAAGAGAAGCAAAAGAGTTGATCGAGTGCTTTTTTGAGCAGATTAAAACATCTCTCGAAAATGGAAATGATATAAAATTATCTGGTTTTGGCAACTTTATACTCAGAAATAAGTCCCCCAGACCGGGTAGAAACCCAAAAACTGGCGAGGAGGTAACTATTTCAGAAAGAAGGGTGGTTACATTTAAATCAGGATTAAAGCTAAAGTCTAAGTTAGAGGCCTATGATGGAAACGAATAACTCTATTGAGATACCTAATAAAAGATACTTCACAATAGGAGAAGTTTCAAAAATAACACACATAAAAACTCATATTTTAAGATATTGGGAAAAAGAGTTTGAAGTTTTGGAGCCAATAAAAAGAAAGGGCAATAGGAGGTACTACACTCAAAATGACATACTAACGATACTTAAAATAAATGACCTTATTTCATCCCATGGATTTACAATTGAGGGCGCAAAACAAAAATTACTCTCAACATCAAATTCTTCTAACGCAGAGAACCCTACTTTATTATTATTAAAAAAAGATATTCAAAAAATAATAGATGTCCTTGATAAATAGGGATATTATATATTCACCTTCCTTCGAGTATAGTAAACAGGAAGTCGTCAAACAAAATGACTTCAGATATTACAAATTCAGTGATTTTTTGGTTCCGAGCGTTACATCCATACTAAGAATATCAAGGCCTAAACAAATATTTAATCATTCATCAAAACAAGCTGATTCATTTGAAATAGGAAATCTTATGCATGAATACCTTGATTGTTATGTTACGGATAAGAAAATAGACGATCAAGACTCAGAAAATTCAAGAATCGCACTAAAACTGAGTGAAGTAATAATAAATAATATTTTCCCAAAAATTGATTCCTTTATCTCAACTGAAGCAACAGTCCATAATAATCATGAATATGCAGGAACACTTGATTTACTGGCTCTGGTGGATGGTAAACTTACTATTATCGATTACAAGTCATCGTATAGACCAAAAAGTAGCCTTCAAATTGATGAACATTTTCAACAACTAGCTGCATATGCTCTAGCTCATGATAATATGCATAATACAAAGATAGAACAAGCAATGATATTTGTAGTATATAAAGAATCTTATAAATATGAGATACTTACGTCAGAATTATCATTACTAAATAAATATAAGTTAATGTGGAATGAAACACTCGACTATTATAAGGAGATATCTTCATGACTAAACTAAGAGAGCAGGCAATTGAAACTCTAGAGCATATCAAAGAAAATAAAGTCAAATTTTCTGAGTTAAGGGGGTTGGTTTGACTATAACTCTCTTGATAAAAAAATCAGCAACATAAATAATGACCTTAATGACCCTCATGTATGGGAAGATAGAAACTTAACAACCGAACTCAACAAAAAGCTGAAGCTTCACACAAACCTAAAAAATAGCATTGATTCTATTAGCTCAGATTTAGAATTAGTGTCATATACCCTTGAGTCAATTATTACTGATGTAGACAATATCGAAGATGATAATTTAATTAATGAGATGATAGAGTTGCATAAAAAAGCCTCAAAAGAGCTTGATAGACTCTCATTTAGACAATTATTCAAAGGAGAAAATGATTACGCAGATGCTTATATTGACATTCAATCAGGCTCTGGTGGAACAGAAGCTCAAGATTGGGCAGCAATGATAATGAGGATGTATCTAAAATGGACAGAGAAACACTCATTTGATACAGAAATAACTGAATCGAGTGAAGGTGATGTGGCTGGATTTAAAAATGTTACCATTAAAGTCAATGGTGATCATGCATACGGATGGTTAAGAACAGAAACAGGCGTTCATAGATTAGTCAGGAAATCTCCATTTGATTCTGGGAATAGAAGACACACATCCTTTGCATCTGTATTTATATATCCACAAGTTGATGATTCTTTTGAAATAGATATTAATCCATCTGATCTTCGAATAGATGTTTTTAGAGCAAGTGGAGCCGGTGGCCAGCATGTAAATACAACTGAGTCTGCTGTAAGAATAACACATCTTCCTACTAAGCTAGTTGTTCAATGTCAAAATGGTAGATCGCAACATAAAAATAAAGAATCAGCAATGAAACAGTTACGTGCTAAACTGTATGCATACGAATTAAATAAAAAAAATGAAATAAAGAATCAAATTGAGTCTGAGAAGTCTGATATAAGCTGGGGAAATCAGATTAGGTCATACGTACTAGATGATTCAAGAATAAAAGATCTAAGAACTAATTATGAAACTGGAAATACACAATCTGTTTTGGACGGTAATTTAGATGATTTTATACAGGAAAGTTTAAAAAGAGGTTTTTAAATGTCAGAAGATAATAAATTAATTATTGAACGAAAAAAGAAATTAGAAGAGCTTTCATCTTTAACAAAATTATATCCAAACTCTTTCAAACGCAATACCAATAGCCATGATCTAAGACAAAAATTTGATAAAAAAACCAAAGAGGAATTAGAATCAGAAGAGGGAATATTTTCTGTAAGCGGAAGATTATTAACTGTAAGAAAGATGGGTAATTCAACTTTTGCTAATCTCCATGATGACTCCGGTAAGATACAACTATTTTTATCAAAAAATGGAACTGGCAAGGACATGTATAAGCTTCTTGATCACACTGATTTAGGAGATATTGTTGGAGCGAAAGGAAGAATTTTCAAAACAAAAACTGGTGAGTTATCAATTAACGTCACAGAATATAACGTTCTATCAAAATCATTAAGACCTCTACCAGAGAAATACCATGGACTCTCTGACATTGAGATAAAATATCGGCAAAGATATTTGGACTTAATGATTTCTGAGGACTCGAGAAAAGTATTTAAAGATCGTATTAATATTGTTTCGAAGACAAGAAAATTCTTTGAAGAGGAAGCCTATTTAGAAGTTGAAACACCTATGATGCATCCTATAGCAGGAGGTGCAGCAGCTAAACCTTTCGTGACTCATCACAACAGTTTAGATATGGATTTATATTTAAGAATTGCTCCTGAATTATACTTAAAAAGACTAATTATAGGGGGATTTGAAAAAGTTTTTGAAATCAATAGAAGCTTTAGAAACGAAGGACTTTCTGTAAAACATAATCCAGAATTTACTATGATTGAATTCTACGCAGCCTATGAAGATTACAATTATCTTATGAATTTTATAGAACGACTAATTCGATCTCTGATTAACTCTGTTGGTTTAAGTGAATCATTTAAATATCAAGATTTTGAGATAGATACAAAAAAATCATTTGAAAGACTGAATTTTCATCAATCTATAATCAAGTATTGTGATGGCATAGCTAATGAGAATATAAATGATTATTCTGCTCTTGAGAGCTTTTGTAAATTAAATGATATTGATATAACAATCAAAGGATCTATACATAAAACGCAGTTAGATATTTTTGATAAAATAGTTGAAAGTAAGCTTATCAACCCAACTTTCATAACAGAATATCCAACAGCAGTTTCACCTCTATCACGAAGATCAGATGATAATCCGGAAGTTGTTGAAAGATTTGAGTTATTTATTGCAGGAAGAGAAATTGCTAATGGTTTCTCTGAACTTAATGATCCACAAGATCAAGCGCAAAGATTTAGCGAACAGTTAGAAACAGATGATGAAAAAATGAATTATGATTCTGATTTCATTACTGCTATGGAGTATGGTATGCCACCAACAGCTGGAGCAGGAATCGGGATAGATAGACTTGTGATGTTACTGACTAACTCAGCATCTATAAGAGATGTATTATTTTTTCCGTTAATGAAGCCTAAGACTTAAGAAATCAAACTTTTTAATTGAGAAAAGAAATTATTATTAATTTTGTCAAAGCTATATTCTTTTGCTTGAGAAATAATTTCAATTTCACTGTTATTAAATTTAATTCTTATGACACTCTTCTCAAGAGGGTAAATCTCAATATTATTAGCATGAACTTGATACTCAGCATTATTGATATCTAAATATTGTTCAATTAATGAAATTGAATCATGAACATTATTCATCACATAGTTTAGAAGCGTAACCGATGTATTTTCTTGGAGTAAGTTTTGCAAGATTATTTTTTTCACTTTCTGGAATATTTAAGCTATTAATAATCTTCAATATTATTTCCTGATTAACTTTTTCTCCTCTTGTATACTTTTTTAAGTACTCATAAGAATCAGGTATGTGATGTTTTCTAGCTACCATCTGTATTGGTTCTGCTAAAATCTCCCAACTATTATCAATATCTTTATTAATATTATGTTTGTTAATATCAAGTTTATTTAATCCTATTAATATATTTTTATATGCAATTATAGAATATGCGAACGTTAGTCCAAGATTTCTCAAGACTGTAGAATCAGAGAGATCTCTTTGTAGTCGTGAGATTGTAAGTTTGTTTGCAAAAAAATGACTCAAAGCGTTGCTCATCCCAAGATTGCCCTCAGCGTTTTCGAAATTGATTGGATTGATTTTATGCGGCATCGTCGAAGAACCAATTTCTCCAGAAATATTTTTCTGAGTGAAATACCCTTTAGAAATATATGACCAGATATCTTGTGTAAAACCTATTAGAATAGAATTTATATGATTAATCCTATTGCACAATTCAGCAATATAATCATGGGGCTCTATTTGAGTTGTATGAGAATTTAACTCAATTTTAAGACTTGAGAGATATCTTTTGATATTTTTTGGCCAATCTATATTTGGATAAGCAATAGTATGTGCAGAATAATTACCAGTTGCACCATTAAACTTACCTTTTATCTTGATTTCTTTAAGACCATTTATTTGAATCAATAATCTTTTTTGAAAATTAATAAATTCTTTTCCCATGGTTGAGGGTGAAGCTGGCTGACCATGCGTATGTGATAATATAGGAACATTCTTGTATCTCTTACTCATTGCTTTAAGTTTTTTTTGTAATAAATCAGTTTGAAGCAATAGAACTTCTCTTGCATCTTTAAGCATCAAAGCATAAGCAATGTTATTTATGTCTTCAGATGTACAACATATGTGGATATGTTCTTTATGCTTATATATTTTTTTATTTGATTTGATTTTTTCTTTAATAAAGTATTCAACAGCCTTAACATCATGTTTAGTTGTTTCTTCAATCCTTTTTACTCTTTTAGAATCTTGATTACTGAAATTTAAATAGAGCCCTCTAAGTGTTTTAATTTGATTATCGGAGTACTTGGGAAGAGATTTAATGCCAGCAAGATTCGATAAAAAGATAAGCCATTCAATTTCAACTTTTACACGAGTTTTTATTAGATTATGTTCAGAAAAAATCTTGTTAATATCATCACATAAGGTTTCATATCTTCCGTCTGTAGGAGAAGCAATATTGAGATTATATTTTTTCATATTAAACAGCTTTTTAAAATGGTATTATAACACATAATTAACATTAATAATATTTAGCGTGTTAAATGAAAAAAAATAATAATAGAATTGAATCTGACTCATTAGGAAAAGTTAAAGTTCCGAAAAATGTCCTGTATGGCGCTCAAACACAAAGAGCGATAGATAACTTTAAAATTAGCGGCATTACTTTTGATCCTGCTTTTATCCAAGCTTTAGCTAGTCTAAAAAATGCATGCGCAATTGCTAATCTAAAGTGTAAAACATTAACTAATTCAAAAGCATCATGTATTTCAACAATTAGTAAGAAAATATCTAATAATCCTCTAGATTATATTGATCATTTTCCAATTGATATTTTTCAAACTGGTTCAGGAACTAGTACAAATATGAATATGAATGAGGTTATCTCTGAGATTGCTAAAAGGGTTCATAAAAAATCAATACATCCTAATGATGATGTTAACATGTCTCAAAGCTCAAATGATGTAATTCCAACTACTATTAATATATCAAGTTTGACAATGAGCAAAACGCTTTCAACTTCATTAAACTTTTTATGTGAATCAATAAACAAGAAAGCTAAATCTTTATCACATATTATTAAATCTGGAAGAACTCATTTAATGGATGCTGTTCCAATATCTTTTGAACAAGAGCTTAATGTTTGGGAAGAGCAGGTTAGAGCATCTCAAGCTCAAGTGGACCTTTCTTGTGAAGAAATATCTTATTTACCTATAGGGGGAACTGCTATTGGAACTGGAATCAATGCTCCTAAGATGTTCGCAAAAAATGTTTGTAATGAATTAAACAAAATTTATAAAGAACTCAAAATTAAATTTAAACCTCTACTTGTAAAAGGTGAAATGATGAGCTCACAAAACCATATTCTAACTTTAAGCTCTTCTTTGACAAGATATGCTTCTTGCCTAACTAAAATAGCAAATGATATTCGCTGGATGAATAGTGGACCTATTTCAGGACTATCTGAAATATCTTTGAAACCACTCCAGCCTGGAAGCAGCATCATGCCAGGAAAGATTAATCCTGTAATATCTGAATCAATCCTGATGGCTGCTGCTCATGTTAATGGAAACCACGTTACTATAATGCAGGCAAGTAGCAGTGGAAGTTTTCAACTGAATACAATGTTACCTGTGATAGCACATAATATCATCGAGTCACTATACCTAATGATTAATTGTACATTTAGTATGATTGAACTAATTGATAGTTTTAGTGTCAACGAGGATAAAGTTAAAGACAATCTATTTAGAAATCCTATTATTGCTACAAAACTTAATCAGGTCATTGGATATGATTTAGCCTCTAAAATAGTCAAAGAGGCCTATAAAACAAATAGTTCTATTTTTGATATTGCAGAAAAAATGACGTCTCTAACTAAGTCAGAATTGATTAAGATACTAGATCCAAAAAAACTTATATAAATGAGTAAATCGAGCATAGATAATATTTTTATCTACTGGGTTTATTTTATATCTCTTATTTTTTTAGTCTCTTATGCTTTAGAGTCTTTAGGATTTATATCTAGTATATTTCAGGAAGATATTAGCTATTTAACATCCCTGATTACTTTTATTCTTATCTTTTACTTATTTCAATGTGGTTTTTATCTATATAAGCTCAGAGATGCAGTATTTTTCATTGAAACAAAAACTCATTATGATGATAGCAACCCTTTTATAATAATCTTAAGCGAATTTCAAATTGCAAATAATATTTTAAAAGATAAGCCTAAAGCATCACTACATGAAGAGTTTAAACTCAAACTTTATGAATTTGTTGATAATGGTTTTTTTATTTCTGACCTCTTATTAAAATTAGGAATTATTGGAACAGTAATAGGCTTTATAATCATGTTAAGCTCTCTATCGGCTATAGATGAAATGAACTTATCTAAAATGAACAATTTATTGCTGAGCATGAGCGCAGGAATGAAAGTTGCTTTATACACAACTCTAACTGGATTAATTGGCTCTATACTTTTATCAATTCAGTACAATTTTTTTGAAAGTAAAATTAATATGTTTATTAATCAAGTCATTAATATAGATAATTATGAGAAGAAAAAATAGAATTAGAACAGAACCTTTTACGGATTTATTATTTAATACACTTCTAGGTTTCACATTTCTATTCTTTATAACAGTTCTTTTTATTAATCCTATTTCTAAAATAGGCAATGTTAATATGAAGGCAGAATATATTGTAACTGTTGATTGGAAAGACAGCTTACCAGATGACGTTGATATATGGGTACAAGATCCAAACGGAGAGACAGTTTCTTATCTAAAAAAAGATGCAGGCTGGCTACATCTTGATCGAGATGATCAAGGTATAGTAAATGATGTAGTAACAATTGATGGTGAAGATATTATATATCCTATTAATAGAGAGGTTGTAACTCTAAGGGGCATTATTCCGGGGGAATATATTTTAAATTTATATTTATATGAGCATAAAAGCGATCATCCAATCGATGTAAAAGTGATAATTGAAAAAGTAAACCCAACTTTGAAGTTAGTCTATGCAAATAATATTACATTAGAAAAAAAAGATTCTGAAGTCACAGTAACAAGATTCTTTTTAGATGCGCAAGGAGAGTATTCATCTGGCGATAACCAAAAGAAAATATTAACTCCATACAGCTTAAAAGGATTTTAAAAATGATATTATATCTTTATTTAATAGTTCTCCTAATAATATATATCATTCTTATTAGCCATTTTATTAAAGGTAAGAAATATAAACATAAGATATTAATAGTTTTAAGTATTTCAATATTATTTTCTTTCTTTTATGAAAGTATAAGAGAAAATGAGGGTTATGCTGTTACAGAAAATCTACCCAAAAGTTTTTATGTACTAAATAGCTATGTATATGGAGACAACATCTTAATTTTAATCAAAGAAAACAACAATCGACCAAGGTTATACAAACTAAAAAAATCACTTAAACTAAATAAATTTCTAAAAAAATACAAAGGATTAAAAAATAATGGTCAAGATGTAATGGTAAAAAAGAATAATTCAAAGAGTGAAGACTCATTGGGCATGTATATTGAAAGCGTACAAAAGAAGTTGCCCCTCAAGTAAGACATAGAATTACAGGATTTTATTTGTTAGAATACTGCAGATTCTATATTAGAGAGAAAAGGAATTATGTCAGAAAAATCAGAAATAACCATAAATAATAACAACTTCGATGTTTTTAATATAAATAAATACCAAATAAATCACTTACCTTATTCTCTAAGGGTTTTAATGGAAAACTATTTAAGAAATGAATCTGATAATAGCAAGTTTGATTCTATTATAGAAAAATTTACAAAATGGAATGGGAGCGCTGACGCTAATACCGAACTAACTTTTTATCCTAGTAGAGTTATTATGCAAGATTTTACCGGTGTACCTGCAGTAGTTGACTTAGCGTCAATGAGAGATGCAATGACATCCTTAGATGAGAGTAAAGCTGATGCAGTCAACCCACAGTGCCAAACTGACTTAGTAATAGATCATTCTGTCATGGTTGATCACTTTGGCACCTCTGAATCTAAAGATCTTAATACCAAGCTTGAATATGAGAGAAATACGGAAAGATATAAACTCTTAAAATGGGGTCAGCAAGCATTTGAAAATTTAAGAATAGTTCCACCTAATAACGGAATTATCCATCAGATCAACATTGAATATATTGCTAGGGTAATATATGAAAAAGAGGGACAGCTTTACCCTGACACAGTGGTTGGGACTGATTCACACACGACAATGGTCAATGGTCTCGGTGTTCTTGGATGGGGAGTTGGAGGGATTGAAGCTGAAGCTGCTATGTTAGGACAACCTATTCCTATGTTACTTCCAGAAGTAATTGGTTTTGAATTGACCGGTAAACTAGGTCAAACAACTACGGCAACAGATCTTGTGCTCACAATTGTCCAGATGCTTAGAGAAAAAAATGTTGTTGGTAAATTTGTTGAATTTTATGGCTCAGGACTAGATAACTTGAGTATAGCTGATAGATGTACAATCTCAAACATGGCTCCTGAGTATGGTGCTACTTGTGGATTTTTCCCAGTAGATGCTTTGACAATCGATTATTTGAAAATGACTGGTAAAGATGAAGATCATCTTGCAGTAGTAGAACAGTATAGTAAGACGTGCGGATTTTTTAGAGATGATAGTCAAGATATTAAATATACAAGCTCATTATCTTTAGATATGGGAGATGTTGAAGCTTGTCTTTCAGGTCCTAAACGACCACAAGATAGAGTGCTTCTGTCTGATGTTAAAGATGTATCTGAAAGAGAGATAAAGAAATTAAAAAAATCGCCCAGTTCAGATGGCGTGATTAATGATGGCGACATTCTTATTGCTGCTATAACAAGTTGTACTAATACATCAAATCCAAGTGTAATTTTGGGAGCAGGCTTGCTAGCAAAAAGGGCAGTAGAGAAAGGACTGGCAACGAAAGAATGGGTCAAGACATCACTCGCTCCAGGCTCTAGAGTTGTAGAAAACTATTTGAAAAAAGCAAATCTTTTGGATTCGCTTAATAAGTTAGGTTTTAATATTGTTGGTTATGGGTGTACGACATGCATAGGGAATTCTGGACCACTCGATAATGAATATGTAAAAGAAATTAATGATAGAGATCTTGTTGTGAGCTCAATACTATCTGGAAACAGAAACTTTGAGGGAAGAATTCATCCAGAAATTAAGATGAATTTCCTTGCAAGCCCAATGCTAGTTGTAGCTTATTCACTTGTAGGAAAAATTAATGTAAATATAAATACAATCTCTCTAGGAAAAGACTCAAATGGTAACGATGTTTATTTAAAAGATATTTGGCCAAGTAATGACGAAATTAATAAAGTTATGACTAAAACTATTGATGGAGAAATGTTTAACCAGTCATACAAAAACCTTTTTGAAGGTGATAGTAATTGGATGTCTATTCCAACTTCTGACTCTGATAGATTCGATTGGGATGAAGAATCTACATACATTCAACCATCTCCATTTTTTGGAAAAGAAAAAGATGATCAAGAAAAATTACCTGCAATTGAAAATGCTTATCCACTTGTTATTTTGGGAGATAGTGTCACTACAGATCATATTTCACCTGCAGGATCTTTTAAGGATACAACTCCAGCCGGTAAACATTTGATTGATAATTCTGTGAATATTAAAGATTTTAATTCGTATGGATCCAGAAGAGGTAATTTCAAGATTATGCAAAGGGGCACTTTTGCGAATATCCGTTTATCAAATAAACTTGTTCCAGAGAAAACTGGTGGGTTCACAAAACTTTTGCCTCAAGGTAAAGAGATGTCAATTTATGATGCAGCTCAAGAATATAAGAAAAGCGACACTAACCTTATAATATTTGCTGGTAAAGATTATGGGTGTGGATCATCGCGAGATTGGGCAGCAAAAGGCACTAAGTTGCTTGGTGTGAAGGCAGTCATTGCTGAGAGTTTTGAACGAATTCATAGGTCAAATTTGGTAGGGATGGGAATTATGCCTCTTCAATTTAATAATGATGACAGCTTTGAAGTGCTTGGATTGAGTATGAATTCTTCTTTTGATATAGCAGAGATTAAGAAGGATGCAGATACCGTTACAATCACAGAAAAAGAAACGGGTAAATCTTTTGAAGCTAAAGTTAGAATTGATACAGAAAAAGAATGGGAATATTTTGTTAGTGACGGAATACTAAACTACGTCCTTAAAAAACTTGCCAACTAAACAGTAAGAGCTATTTCTGCTATCTTCTTTTTGAAGAGGAAGATTCTAAATTTAGTACCACCTGATTGTTGCCATAAAATGTATGATCTAATTGCAGACAAAAGTAAGGCTCTAATCATCGAAGCATTTTTATTATCTGTGAGATATTTATTGTCACCATTTACTATAATTCTAGGATTGATTTTACTGATTGTTCTTAAATAAAGATTTGATAAAAATTCGGCGTGTTCATGCAAATTATCTTCTGTCACATTTTCTGCATGATTAGACAATTCATCTCGTAAATTAGAAATAATTTCATTTTTTTTATTCATATTTCTTACTAATATATTTATTGCTTCGAAATATCTTGTTACTTCTGCATCTCTTGAAAATGCATCTCCTACTAATTGTTTCCTCAAGAAATCTAAACCAGTATTGAGACGTTTTAGATTAATATAAATATCTTCAATTTCATCAGATGTAGTTTGATATACGCTGTATATAAGAGGTTCAATAATTTTATTATTAATTTTTCCTTCCCAGGCTATCTTTTTAATTTCAGCACTTGCTTGATAGATTGCTCCGAGCGATATTACTTCATTTCTTAGTTCTGGTTTAAACATTTTGAAATAACTGTCCCTCCACCTATACATTGTGTACCTATATATAATACTGCAGCTTGACCCTGAGCAATACCTCTTTCATTTTCTTTCAATGTTAAAATGTATTTATTATTTTTAATATTCAAAATACAGTCTCTAAGTTCACCACCATGACGGAATCTAGCTTTAACTTTTTCTCTATCTGATATTTCATTTATGGCATTAAATTGATCCAACTCAATTTCTCCTGTGTAATAAAGATGTGTCTGATCTTGGCTGACTATAAGTGAATTTTTATTTATATTTTTATCAATGACGTACCATGGAGAATCTAAACTATCTTTTGTCCCTCCAATATCAATACCTTTCCTCTGTCCTATAGTATATTTGCTTAAACCTTTATGAATACCTATTATCCTGTCGTTATCATAATTAATTATTGGCCCTTTGATCGGCTCTACGTAACTGTCTATAAATGTCGAAAACTTTCTTTTTCCAATAAAACATATCCCCATACTTTCTTTTTTTCTCTCTAGTCCTAATCCCAAGTCTACTGCAATTTTTTTCACATCATCTTTTTTTAGTTCCTCAAGAGGAAATATTGTATTCTTTAAAATCTTCTTATCCATTGTATATAAAAAATAAGTTTGATCTTTAACTTTATCTTTAGGTGAGTGTAGTTCAGCATATTTATTATTAATTTTTTTTGCATAATGCCCTGTAGCAATTAAATCAAAACCTTGGGACAGTGCATATTTATAAAATTGATTAAATTTAATTTCTTTATTGCAAAAAACATCTGGATTAGGGGTGAAGCCTTTTTTTAAATCATTGATAAAAATTTCAAATACATTAGTCCAATATTTATCTGAGAAATTAATTAGATTTAGCTTTATATTAAGAAGCTTACATACTCTTTTTGCATCCTCGTAGTCTTCTTTTGAATTACATTCATCCTGATCATCCTCTTCCCAATTTTTCATAAATATACCCTCTACGTCATATTTATCCTGAGAAAGCAGGTATGCAGCTACAGAAGAATCAACTCCACCTGACATGCCTATAGCAACTCTTTGCTTTGATTTAGTCATATATTCTCTTTTTAGTGCACATTATAATTGAATATCCAAATCATGATAATAATTAGGCTATTTGATTTGTCAAATAATCTTACAAGTAGTATCATCTAGCCAATTATTTTTATGACTAATGAGGTAACAATGAACAAAATGAGATCTGCAGCAGATATTCAAAAAGAGTGGGACAGTAATCCTAGATGGAAAAATGTTAAACGTGACTACACAGCGGAGGAAGTCGCTAAATTAAGTGGAAGTGTAAATATTGAGTACAGTCTTGCTAAACAAGGAGCTGAAAAGCTTTGGAACGAAATAAATAACAGTGATTTTGTCAATGCACTAGGCGCATTAACAGGAAACCAAGCTATGCAACAAGCTAAAGCTGGTTTAAGAGCAGTATACTTATCTGGTTGGCAAGTCGCTGGTGATGCAAATACTGGCATGCAAATGTATCCGGATCAATCATTGTACCCTGTGGATAGTGTCCCATCAGTCGTAAAACGTATTAACAACTCATTGAGAAGAGCAGATCAACTTAATATTGCTGAAGGTAATGATCCAGTAGACTACATGCTACCTATTGTAGCTGATGCAGAAGCAGGATTTGGTGGAGTACTAAATGCTCATGAACTTATGAAGGCTATGATTGAAGCAGGTGCTGCCGGTGTACATTTTGAAGATCAATTAGCATCTGCAAAAAAATGCGGCCATATGGGCGGGAAAGTACTTGTACCTACTCAAGAAGCCGTTCAAAAGCTTGCTGCAGCAAGGTTGGCAGCGGATATATACGGAACACCTACTGTCCTATTAGCACGTACAGATGCTGAAGCGGCTAACTTGCTTACAAGTGATGTAGATGAGAGAGATAGAGAATTTACTACTGGTGAGAGGACAGCAGAGGGATTTTATAGAGTAAAAAATGGTATTGATCAAGCAATTTCTAGAGGTTTAGCATACGCACCATATGCTGATTTAGTCTGGTGCGAGACAGGAGTTCCTGATCTTGATTTTGCTAAAAAATTTGCTGACGCATTGAAAAAAGAGCATCCAGAACAATTACTAGCATACAACTGCTCACCTTCTTTTAATTGGAAGAAGAACCTTGATGATGCACAAATTGCTAAATTCCAAAAAGAATTAGGCGCAATGGGATATAAATTCCAGTTCATCACGTTAGCTGGTTTCCATGCATTAAATTACAGTATGTTTGAGCTTTCTAAAGGTTACAATGCAGAGCAAATGACAGCATATGTAAAACTACAAGAAGCTGAGTTTGCTGCTGAAAAAGATGGCTATACAGCTACAAAACATCAAAGAGAGGTTGGAACTGGTTACTTTGACTCAGTTACTCAAGTAATTACAGGCGGATCATCATCAGTAACTGCTTTAACTGGCTCAACAGAAGAAGAGCAATTTGATAAGTAAAGGAGTCTATTGATTGAAGCTTAACATTCCATCGGACGGAACCAAGATTGGGCATGACGGCGAGAAGCTTGTTGTGCCTAATAATCCTATAATCCCATACATCATAGGAGATGGAATCGGGATAGACGTAACTCCAGTCATGAAGCGCGTATTGGACTATGCAGTCAATAAAGCATATGGTAATTCAAGGGAAATCAAATGGTTAGAATTATATGCTGGTTCTAATTCTGAAGACTTATACGGATCCATATTGCCAGAAGAGACAATAGAGGCGATGAAAGAGTATAGAATTTCAATCAAGGGTCCGCTCACTACACCTATTGGGAAAGGCCATAAATCTATAAATGTTAGGATCAGACAGAAATTAGATTTATTTGCATGCGTTAGGCCTATTAAATATTTCCCTGGAACTAGCACACCTATGGCTGAATCAGGCCTTACAGATATGGTGGTGTTTAGGGAAAATACAGAGGATTTATATTCTGGTATAGAATGGGAGCCAAATTCGCCTGGGGCTAAAAGAATTATAGATTTTATAAATAAAGAGCTAGGTCGTTCACCATTTAGATTTGAAAATAACTGTGGAATTGGCATTAAACCAGTATCTGAAGAGGGCACAAAAAGACTTATAAGGATGGCAATAGATTATTCATTGGCAATGAATAAGTCTAGTATCACCATTGTGCATAAAGGAAACATCATGAAATATACAGAAGGTGCTTTTCGTGATTGGGCATATGATGTTGTTACAAATGAATATAACGGGATAATTCAGAAAGATAATACGTATATTATCGAGAATTCTAAATTTAACTCAGAAATAATAGTCAAAGACTGTATTGCTGATAATTTTCTCCAACAAATTATTCTAGCTCCAGAGCAGCATGACGTAATTGCAACATTGAATCTTAATGGAGATTACATTTCTGATGCACTAGCTGCACAGGTTGGAGGTATTGGGATGGCTCCTGGAGGTAATATAGGAGATGGATGTGCTGTTTTTGAGGCAACTCATGGTTCTGCAGAGCCATTTGCTGGCAAAAATAGAGTAAATCCTGGTTCTATTATTCTATCAGGTGAAATGATGTTGAGGTATCTTGGATGGACTGAAGCTGCAGACCTCGTTATTAAAGGTGTCAAAGGCGCTATTCAGAAGAAACAGCTAACTTATGATCTAGCACGAGCTCGTGCAGGTAAGAGGTTAATTAGGGTTAAAACATCCGAAAAACATAAAACTATTGATGTTAAGGAAGAAATAGCAAAATTAGTTCCTGGTGCAACGTTAGTATCAACAAGCGGCTTCGGCGACGCAGTTATCAACAATCTTTAATACTCTATTTATCTCTAAAAATAATTCGACCTTTGGATAAATCATAAGGGGTAAGTGCTACCATAACGCTATCTCCTCTGAGTATGCGTATATAGTGTTTTCTAATTTTTCCAGATATATGAGCTGTAACTATATGCCCATTTTCAAGTTCTACTCGAAACATTGTATTAGGGAGTGTCTCTACGACTTTGCCGGGCATTTCAATCTGTTCTTTTTTTGTCATATGTAATATATTGGTGTGTATTGTAACAAAATATTAAAATTTATAATACAAATGTTTAGAACTGAAGAAAAAAAGAAAAAGAAAGAGTTTAAGGAAATTAAATTCAATCATTTGATGTCTATTTATGAATTGAATTACCATAATTTTAAACAATTCTTAAATTTTAAAGCCAGAGAATCTTCAGAAAATTTAAATACAAAAAAAAACTTTAATAAAGGTATTCAAATGATCAAAGATGGTGCAGACTTTATTGATATCGGTGGTGAGTCAACAAGGCCAGGGTCTAAAGCAATAAATGTAAAACTAGAATGGAAAAGAATAAATAAAATACTAAAATTTATCTGCAAGAAAGTTCCTGTATCTTTAGATACAAGAAAAGCAGAAATTATGGAAAAGGGAATAAAGCAAGGGGTTAAAATCATAAACGATGTATAAGGTTTAACTTATGACAAAAA
>ERZ802822.463-NODE-463-length-28542-cov-12.901598_pt1 | contig 28542 bp, 27 predicted proteins | sample MGYA00345649_ERZ802822 | MGnify/ENA primary metagenome ERZ802822 (study PRJEB30503, sample SAMEA104212359) | marine metagenome | biome: Westerlies Biome; feature: [SRF] surface water layer (ENVO:00010504) within the epipelagic zone...; material: water...
AACGCCGCGCTGAAACCAATTTCTTCAGCAACTGATACAGTTTCCGGAACTTGCTCAGGCTCTTCAAAGTTAATGAATGTCTGAAGCTGGTCTTGCAGAATTCTAGCAGCCAATGCAAGAGCGTCTTCAGGTGTGACTGAACCGTCTGTTTCAATATCCATAGTCAGCTTGTCATAATCAAGGACCTGACCTTCACGTGTGTTTTCAACATTGTAGGAAACACGACGCACCGGGCTGTAAAGACTATCTACAGGAATGAGCCCGATAGGCGCATCATCCGGACGGTTTTGCTCGGCTTGTACATAGCCGTTACCTGTATTGACAGTGAATTCAAAACGGACATCAGCACCATCATCCAGCGTGCAAAGCACAAGATCAGGGTTAAGAATTTCAACGTCAGCGATTTCTTCAATATCGCCAGCCGTCACAACACCTGGGCCTTTTTTGCTCAGAATCATGCGCTTCATGCCTTCGCTGTGGCAATTGACAGACATCTGCTTAATATTCAGCACAATATCCGTAATATCTTCACGTACACCCGCAATGGATGAGAATTCATGCAAAACACCATCGATTTGAACGGAAACAACGGCTGCACCTTGAATGGAAGACAACAAAATACGGCGCAGGGCGTTACCCAATGTTAAACCAAAACCACGCTCAAGTGGTTCTGCAACGATGCGCACATGGCGATTGCTGTCATGACCAGGAACAATATCCAGTTTGGTAGGCTTGATAAGCTCTTGCCAGTTATTCTGTATCATGGCGGCTCCTCTTAAAGGTTAATAGCTTCAGTAATTAGACGCGACGGCGTTTCGGCGGACGACATCCATTATGTGGGATTGGTGTTACGTCACGAATGCTGGTGATCGTAAAACCGATAGATTGTAAGGCACGGAGGGCTGACTCACGGCCCGAACCAGGCCCCTTAACATTCACTTCAAGGGTTTTCATACCGTGATCCATAGCCTTTTTACCGGCTTCTTCGGCAGCAACTTGCGCAGCATAAGGTGTGGATTTACGCGACCCTTTAAAGCCCATGGCACCCGCAGAACACCAAGCAACAGCGTTACCTTGAGCATCTGAAATGGTAATCATGGTGTTATTAAAGGTAGAATTGACATGCGCCACACCGGAAGTGATGTTTTTTCGCTCTCTGCGGCGGACTCGGGTTTTATCAGTAACCATAAAACAGTTCCTCTACTTTTTCTTACCGGCAATAGGTTTCGCAGGACCCTTGCGTGTACGTGCGTTAGTATGTGTGCGCTGACCGCGAACGGGCAGATTGCGACGATGACGAAGACCGCGATAAACACCCAAATCAAGCAAACGCTTGATATTCATGGCAATTTCACGCCTTAAGTCACCCTCAACGGTATAGTCACCGTCAATGGTTTCACGGATTTTAATGACTTCTGCATCGGAAAGCTCATTCACTCTCCGCTCCGGCATGATGCCGACTTTTTCACAAATTTCCTTGGCTTTTGTGTCGCCAATGCCGTGAATATAAGTCAGGGCAATCACCACACGCTTGGCAGTCGGAATATTTACACCTGCTATACGAGCCACTTAATTCTCCTCATCTCCGTAAGGGAGTGGAAACTGCAGTCAAAGAAACAGCTGAATAGCCCCAACTGTTAGACATTTCTGCAACATGTCACCGAAAAGCGGGATTATAAAAACTTCCGCCCAACAGTCAACTTGTTTCCCCTACCTTATCCTTTCTAAAGTCCTAAAATCTCTACAATTTCTTCAGTTACGGCATCCATATCCTGCATACCGTCAACATGCTTAACCAAACCTTTTTGCGCGTAGTATTCAGACACTGGCGCAGTTTGCTCTTCATACACTTCTAAGCGATGAGCCAACGCTTCCTCATTATCGTCATCACGCGGCCCACCCTCAGTTTGGGCAGACCTGATACGAATACGCTCAAGCAACTTATTATGGTCAACTTTCAGCTCTAAAACCGTATCCAGCTTCATGCCTTTATCATTTAACATGGCGTCCAGCGCTTCGGCCTGAGCGATATTTCTTGGAAACCCGTCCAGAATGAACCCATCAGCACAATCTGGATCTTCAATGCGATCGGATATAATACCGACAACAACCTCATCCGGCACAAGATCACCGCGTGCCATAATATCTTTGGCTTTAAGGCCAATTTCTGTTTCAGCAGCCACAGCAGCGCGTAACATATCTCCTGTCGAAAGCTGACGAAGATTATGGTTGCTCTCTAGCCGTGCGGCTTGAGTACCTTTACCAGCACCTGGAGGACCTAGAAAAATAAGTTTCATCGGCGAGACCTCCCAACGCGAGACTGCTTAATCAGCCCTTCATATTGGTGAGCAAAAAGGTGGCTCTGTACTTGGCTAACTGTATCCATAGTTACACTGACCACAATCAACAAAGAAGTACCGCCAAGATAGAACGGCACACTGTACTGATTAATCAAAATCTCTGGTAAGAGACAGACAAGCGTCAAATAAAGCGCACCAACGACAGTCAAACGCGTAAGCACTCTATCGAGATATTCTGCGGTTCTATCACCCGGACGGATGCCCGGAATAAAGCCACCGCTCCGTTTTAAATTATCGGCCGTATCAGACGGATTAAAGACAATCGAGGTATAGAAGAAGCAGAAAAAGATGATTCCGCCTGCATAAAGAGCCATATAAAGCGGTTGGCCACGACCCATCATAGCCGTCACATTACCAAGCCATTCAGGTCCACCTGTGCCAGAAAAGTTAGCAACAGTGATCGGCAGTAATAACAATGATGAAGCAAAAATCGGCGGAATAACACCTGCTACATTAAGCTTCAATGGCAAATGAGAGTTTTCCCCACCGGTCATTTTGTTACCAACCTGACGCTTCGGATATTGGACAATCAAACGACGTGTTTTTCATTTAAAACAACTATAATTACTGCTCGTAAATCTTCATATGGTATATTCTTATCAAAACCACCCTCTTCAATAAGCCTATTTTGTTGAATGGGATTTTTATCTTGTCCAAAAACTTTATAACCTGAACGAATTAAAGATTGAGCTATTCCATAGCCCATAGATCCAAGACCTATAACTAAAACATTTTTATTTTTTTTATCGTGCATTTTATTTAATGATTATCCCTAGGCAGAGATTTCTTAACCTTTTGATATTTAACAGCGTTTTCAAGAACAGCTCCATCAGATAATTCTCCAACAAAATTTCTTTGAATTTCTTGCCATGGAGTTTGGCTTTCAGGATATGATGGTACACCATCCTTTTTCCTTAACTCTATAACTTCATCACTCACAAGCATATTAGCTGTACATTTATTTAAATCTATTACTACTGTGTCACCTGTTCTTAACCAAGCCAAACCACCTCCGGTAGCACTTTCTGGAGAAGCATTTAGAATTGAAGGACTTCCTGATGTTCCAGACTGCCTACCATCTCCAATACAAGGTAATTCAGTTATACCTTTTTTAATTAATTCATCTGATGGTTGCATATTTACGACCTCAGCTGAACCTGGCCAACCTACTGGCCCTGCACCCCTTATAACCAAAATTGAATTTTCATTCATACCTAAGCTCTTATCGTTTAAGCGGTCATGATAATCCTCAGAACCTTCAAAAACTATAACTTTACCTTCCAATATCCCTTCCTTACCAGAGTGGTTTAAAAATTTATCTTTGAAACTTTTTGAAATAACAGATGTTTTCATGATTGCTGCATTAAAAAGGTTACCTTTTAGAACTATAAAACCGGCTTTTTGTTTCATAGGATTTTTAAATGGGGTAATAACCTTTTCATCTTTTATTTTAATTCCCTTTAAATTTTCAGACATTTTTTTTCCTGTAACAGTCATCACGTTACCATGAAGCTTATTATTATTTAAAAGTTCAGACATAACAGCAGCTGTTCCTCCTGCTCTATGATAACTTTCACATAAAAACTCACCTGCTGGCTGAATATTTGCCATAAGTGGGATGTCGTAGCCAACTTTTTGCCAAGCTTCCGTCTCTAATTCAACTCCTATATGCCTTGCAATTGCTGTAATGTGTATTTGGGCATTAGTAGAGCCTCCAATTGCAGAGTTAACTATGATAGCATTTTCAAAAGCCTCTCGTGTCATCACTTGTGATGGACACAAATCATCTTTAACCATATCAACAATTCTCAGGCCAGTTTGATAAGCCATTTGTCCACGTTCTCTATATGGAGCTGGAATATTAGCGTTCCCCGTCAAACTCATTCCTAATGCTTCAGCTAAAGAATTCATTGTTGAAGCTGTTCCCATTGTATTGCAATGACCATCTGATGGGGCTGAGCTTGTCACAATATCTATGAATTGTTCATAGTCAATTCTGCCAGCTGCTAGTTCAACTCTACTATCCCAAACAGCCGTTCCAGAACCAGCAAGTTTACCATTATGCCATCCGTCTAGCATAGGTCCACCATTAAGAACAATTGCAGGAAGATCTACTGTGGCTGCCGCCATTAAACAAGATGGGGTTGTTTTATCACAGCCTGTCATTAGAACTACACCATCTAAAGGATAACCATGAAGTATTTCAACTAAACCTAGATATGCCAAGTTTCTGTCAACTGCAGCAGTTGGTCTTTTAAGAGTTTCTTGAATGGGATGTACAGGAAATTCAAAGGCTATTCCTCCAGCACTTCTTATGCCCTCCCTTACTCTCTCAGCTAACTTAATATGAATTCTATTGCAAGGCGAGATATCTGAACCTGTTTGAGCAATCCCGATAATTGGTTTGCCTGATCTCAATTCATCTGGTGTCAGTCCAAAATTCATAGACCTTTCTAAATATAAAGCAGTCATTCCAGGATTACTTGGATTATCAAACCATTGTTGACTTCTATATTTTGGATTGAAATTTTTATCTGACATAACTTTTCTCCCAAGTAAAATTGTTAAATTCTATCAATAATAAAGTTTATAAATCTAATTTAAAATAGTATGTATATTATATTTAATTTTAATTTTTAAGAATATTGATACAATCATACTTGATTTACAGAAAATCAAAAGATAATTTCAGTTTTTATTTTTTATAATGTGGGAGGTTATAAAAATGTCTAGTGGTGAGAAGTTAACTGTTAAACTTAATGATAATGATAATGTTGCTACTGCTTTAAGAGAGATAGCTGTTGGTGAAACCACTCAAAGTCTTGAAAGTATTAACAAAATTCCAAAGGGTCATAAAATAGCTCTTAAACAAATAAATAAAGGTGAAAAAATAATTAAATATGACCAACTTATTGGTATTGCCAGCAAAGAAATTCTGGCAGGAGATCACGTTCATGTTGAAAACACGGACTTTAAATCGACTGATCATGATTATGAGTTTTCAACATCTATCAAATTACCAAACATGATTGAACCACAAGACAGACCTACTTTTAGAGGTTACAAACGTCGTAATGGTAAAGTTGGAACTAGAAATTATATAGGTATCCTTACTTCAGTTAACTGCTCTGCAACAGCAGCAAAAAATATTGCTGAAGTTTTTACAGAAGATAAGTTACGGCTTTATCCAAATGTTGACGGAGTTGTTTCATTTACTCACGGCACTGGTTGTGGAATGGCAGATTCAGGTGATGGCTTTGATGCTCTTCAAAGAGTCCTATTAGGATATATACAACATCCTAATTTAGCAGGAATTTTACTAATTGGGTTAGGATGTGAAGCAAACCAAATAAAGTTTCTTTTGGATGCATTTGATTTGCGTGAAAATCCATTTTTTAAAACCATGACATTACAGGATATGGGTGGACTTAGAAAAACGATTAAAGCCGGCATAAAGTGCATAGATGATATGCTGCCAGAAGTAAATTCTATTGAACGAACAGAGCAATCAGTAGAGCATCTTAGCGTTGCCCTTCAATGTGGAGGGTCAGACGCTTGGTCAGGGATAACCTCAAATCCATCTCTTGGTCACGCCGCAGATTTATTAGTCAAAAATGGTGGTACTGCTATTTTAGCTGAGACACCTGAGATTTATGGTGCTGAACACATGTTAACAAGAAGAGCAATTTCACCAGAAGTTGGAAAAAAACTTGTTGATAGGATCTTATGGTGGGAAGATTATGTAACTAGAAACAAGGGAAGTTTAAATAATAACCCTTCACCAGGGAATAAAGCTGGCGGTTTAACAACTATTTTAGAAAAATCTCTGGGGGCGGCCGCTAAAGGAGGAACAACACCATTAAACGATGTTCTTTTATACGCTCAACAAGCTGAAAAAAAAGGTTTTTTATTTATGGATAGTCCTGGGTATGATCCTGCATCCGTAACTGGTCAAATAGCAAGTGGTTGTAATGTTGTTACTTTTACAACAGGAAGAGGATCATGCTTTGGTTGTAAACCGTCTCCATCAATCAAAATAGCTACAAATACAGAGATGTTCAACAATATGGTTGAAGATATGGATGTTAATGCAGGAAAAGTAATTACTGATAATAAAAGTATTGAAGATGTTGGTCAGGAAATTTTTGATTTGATAGTTAGAGTTGCATCAGGTGAAAAATCAAAATCTGAATATCAAGGTCTTGGAGATTTAGAATTTGTGCCTTGGCAAATTGGAGCTACAATGTGAGGATATTTTATGATTGATTTAAAAGGTAAAACTGCTCTTTTAACTGCTTCTGGTCAAGGTATTGGAAAAGCAACAGCAAAAGCATACTCTGAAGCTGGTGCTTATGTAATTGCAACAGACATTAATCATGAAACATTGTCTTCTTTAGATAAAATTGTGGATGAAACTCACATTCTTGATGTAACAGATAATAATGCAATTAAAAAATTGGTAGGTTCAATCAAAGAGCCTGATATCTTATTTAACTGTGCCGGAATTGTCCACAATGGAACAATTTTAGAATCTACTGATGATGATTGGGATTTTGCTTTTAAACTTAATGGTAAAGCAATGTATCATATGATTAAAGAAGTGGTACCTATAATGATAAAAAAAGGTGGCGGATCAATTGTTAACATAGCATCTGTTGCATCATCTTTAAAAGGTATTCCAAACCGTTTTATTTATAGCGCATCCAAAGCAGCTGTTTTAGGTATAACGAAGTCTGTAGCTTCAGATTACATAAATCAAGGTATAAGATGTAATGCTATATGTCCTGGCACAATAAACAGTCCTTCATTGGAAGAAAGATTATCGGATATGGGTGACTATGAAAAAGCAAGAAAGGAATTTGTAGCAAGACAACCAATGGGAAGAATTGGAGAGGCAGAAGAAGTCGCAAACCTTGCGGTTTATTTGGCAAGCGATGCCTCAGCTTTTACAACCGGTCAATTTCATATAATAGACGGTGGAATATGTACTTAAATATATATTTATATCATGAAAAATTATTAATTAATTATTAAAAAGAGGAGAATTAGATGAAATTATTACGTCATGGAGAATTTGGTAAGGAAAAACCAGGAATTCTTGATCAAAACGGATCTATAAGAGATCTATCTGGGCATTTATCAGATATTAATGGAGAAACTATTAGTGAAAATAGTTTAAAAAAAATCTCTTCTATTGATTTATCTTCATTACCAATTATTTCTGGTGATACTAGACTAGGAGCTTGTGTAGGTAATGTTGGAAAATTTCTATGTATTGGATTAAATTATTCTGATCATGCCGCTGAAAGTGGTATGGCTGTACCCAGTGAACCTATCCTTTTTTCTAAAGCCACTTCTGCAATTGTGGGTCCTAATGACAATATTGAAATACCAAGAAATTCAGTTGAAACTGATTGGGAAGTAGAACTTGGAATTATAATTGGAAAAAAAGCTAAGTACATAAATGAGAACAATGCTGACGACTATATAGCTGGTTACTGTTTAGTAAATGACGTATCTGAAAGAGAGTTTCAGTTAAAAAAAGAAGGTCAGTGGACCAAAGGAAAGTCATGCGATACTTTTGGACCTACAGGACCATACTTTGTTACAAAAGATGAAATAGCTGACGTTCAAAACTTAAAAATGTACTTAGATGTTAATGGACAGAGAATGCAAGATGGTTCCACAAATACTATGATTTTTTCAGCTAAATACATTGTATATTACTTATCTCAATTTATGAGCCTTAATCCTGGAGATATTATCGCAACGGGAACTCCTCCTGGAGTAGGAGGTGGGATGAAGCCACCGGTTTTTTTAAAAGCTGGTGATAAAATGAAACTTGGTATTGAAGGTCTTGGGGAACAAAACCAAGTTTGTATTCAAGGATAAATATAAATAATGAATAGGTTAAGCAATAGCACTAAAGCCGCAATTATTTATGAAAAAGGTACTCCAGATGTTTTTAAATGGGAAGAAGTTGAAGTTCCTAATCCGACTAATAAAGAAGTCCGTTTAAAAAATACTGCCATAGGTGTTAATTATATTGATACCTATCACAGAAGGGGTATGCCCCATCCTTGGCCAGTTCCAGAACTACCAATTGTTTTAGGTATTGAAGGAGTAAGTATTGTAGAAGAATTAGGCGCTGATGTAACTGAGTTTTCAATAGGTGACAGAGTTGCTTACGCTCTTCCTCCACATGGCGCATATAGTGAAGAAAGAGTATATCCTGTCGACAAATTAATAAAAGTGCCTCATTCATTATCTAATGTTTCTGATCAAGATCTTGCTGCATTAATGTTAAAAGGATTAACAGCTCAGTTCCTTCTTAAAAGAACATACTCTGTTAAATCAGGAGATGTTATCCTAGTACATGCTGCCGCAGGTGGAATGGGTCTGATACTATGTCAATGGGCTAAGTATCTAGGAGCAACCGTTATTGGAACTGTCAGTTCAGAACAAAAAGCCGAACAAGCAAGAGAGGCTGGAGCTGAACATGTTGTAATTCATTCAAAAGGAGATTTTGTTAAAACAGTTCTAGAAGTTACAGATGGTCAAGGATGCCCAGTTGTTTATGAATCTATAGGAAAAGATACATTTAGAAGATCTATGGAATGTCTTCAACCTATGGGAATGCTCGCAGCATATGGTCATGCCTCAGGTGCGCCTGATCCGGTTGATGTTGTTGAATTAGGTACAAAAGGTTCTCTGTTTCTTACACGACCAGCTATAATGCATTATATGGCAAAGAGAGAGGATTTAGTTTCAAGTGCAAATGATCTATTTAGTGTAATAAAAACAGGTAAATTAAAATCAAACGTTAACCATACATATCCTTTGAGTGAAGTTGGTGAAGCTCATCGTGCAATAGAAAATAGAGAAACGACTGGTGCCACGGTCTTAATTCCGTAAACATATTAATGTAGAACTATAACTTCATGTAAGAGTTTAATTTTGAACTTGAACAATGCATGGTGTTTCAGTTTTTGATTCAACATCAAATATAGATCTTCCAGTATGATTTAAATGCATTCCATAAGTATGTATAGAAAGAGCTATGTCTTCGCCATTATTCCATACACTATGAATATCCTCTGGTAAGCAGCAAGTTGCATTTCCTGGGAAAATTGTTTCTTCATTTGTTTTAATTAAATCTGCAAATCCATCTTTAGATCCATTATCTAATCTTTTATAATTCGTTTCGTGTTCTTGACCTTGGATTCCTGCAACGACTGCCCAAGTTTTATGATTATGAGGGGCAAGACCTTTTCCAGGTGCCCATGCAATAACAAATACCGCTAGTTTATGGTCATCCTCTTCATGCAAAAGATGCAGTCCAAAACCCTGCTCTTCATTTACATTATAATACTCAGGTTTAATCCAACTTTTTTCTTTAGCAAGTCGAAGAGCTAATGGCTTTATTCTATCTGTTATAGATTTTTCAATAACTTCTTCTTTTACAACCTTACGTATGTCCTTAATGTAACTTTCAACTGAGTAATTGTTCATAGTCTTTCCTTATTTATTTTCATTTTCACGTAATTCTACTCTTCTAATTTTACCAGATATTGTTTTAGGTAAAGAAGAAACAAATTCAATTTTTCTTGGATACTTATATGGCGCAGTTAAATTTTTGCAGAAATCTTGAATTTCTTTAGTTAATTCAGTTGATCCTTTATGGCCTTTTACTAAAACAATATATGCTTTTACTAATTGTCCCCTTGTCTCATCTGGAACACCTACCACAGCACTTTCTGCTATCAAGTCATGCTCTAGTAAAGCACTTTCAACTTCAAAAGGACTAATTCTATAACCTGCAGACGAAATCAAATCATCTGATCTTCCAACAAACCACAGGTAGCCATCCTTATCACGAGAAGCAGTGTCTCCTGTATAGTACCAACCGTGTCGAAAAGAATCCTTTACAATTACTTTATCTTGTAAGTACCCATGAAAAAGACCTGGAGGCCATTTTTTGTCGGTTCGAATAGCGATATGACCTACTTCACCATCTGGTAAGATTTTACCATTATCGTCAATAACGTTAATATCAAAACCAGGCACAGGCTTGCCCATTGAGCCATAACGTGTCTCTATACCAGGAAAATTTCCAACAATGTTAATTGTTTCAGTTTGGCCATAACCATCCGCAATCACGGTTCCTGTATTTTCAGACCAATAGCGGATCACCTCTGGATTTAGAGGTTCACCTGCACCAAGACATCTTCTTAATGAAGTAAGGTTAAATTGTTTAAGATCTTGCTGAACAAACAACCTATATACAGTTGGAGGTGCACAAAAAGTAGTTATACTATACTTGGAAATTGCTTTTAGATGTTCCACTGGGTCCATGTCGGGAGCATCATATAAAACTGTTGTACATCCAATCATCATTTGAGGGAAAAGTATACCCCACGCAGCTTTGGCCCAACCTGTATCTGTCAAGGTCCAATGTATATCGTTTTCTTTAAGATCCATCCAAAAAAGTGCTGTTGCAGCATGAGCATAAGCATAACCAAAATCCCTTGGTACCATTTTTGGTAAAGCTGTTGTACCTGAAGTAAAATATATCATCATAGTTTCAGATGAAGCGAAAGGATCTAAATCACTTACATTTAACTCTGTGTCTTGTTCTTCACATAGTTTTTGAAATGACAGCCAATTATCTGGTGCGTTTCCAGTAACAATCAAGTGTTTAAGCGTAGGACATTGATCAATTATTTGGTTTACCTTCTCAACATGCATAGGCGAAACAATTACAGCCTTAGCTTCAGATTCGTTTACTCGATAAGCGATATCTTTAGCAGTTAGCAAATTAGTTCCAGGCATGGAGACCACACCAACTTTCATACATCCAAATAGCACTTTATGCCAATCAGGATTTCTGCCAATTATAACACAAGCAGCATCACCTCGTTTCAACCCAAGTGATAAAAGAGCCTTACCAAATTGTGATGATACTTTTGACAATTCTGAGTATGTTACAGATGTTTCATTACCTGTGACTGTATCTATAGCTAATAAAGCGTCTTTATCAGCTTGTTGAGCACGCACATCCAAAACATCAAATGCAAAGTTAAAAAATTCTGGAATATCAAGTGAAAAAGTCTTTTTTGCAATTTCATAATTTCTATCAACATTATCAAATGTTATCATTTTTGACCTCAAATATATGAAAGTAATAAATAAGTTATAAATTAAATTTAAATAAAAAAGCTTACTTTCATTAAGTTCCGATTATAAAATATTTATTATATTTTAAGCAAGATATTTGATCCAAAAGAAATAATGAGGTTATTATCTATAATGCTTTTTATTTGTAAATTTAAAATCTACTTAATTAATTGAGAAGCCAATAATGCTCTGTTTGTTATTTCTTTATAATCTTTAATTTTTGAAGGAACTATCCAACTTCCTCCAACACAAATTACATTTTTTTGATTAAGCCATTCTATAGCATTATCCTCGTTTATTCCGCCAGTAGGACAGAATGATATATCTGGGAAAGGACCACTTAAGGCTTTTAAATAATTAATACCACCAGCAGCTTGTGCCGGGAAAAATTTAAAAGACTTAAATCCTAAATCAAGTAATTTCATTATATCGCTAGAATTAGAAACTCCTGGAAGAAACGGAAAATCAATTTCGATAGCTTTTTTTGCTAATGTTGTTGTAGCACCTGGGCTGACTGCAAATGAAGCTCCTGCATCTTTCACTGTTTGTAAATGACTTTCATTTATGACAGTACCTGCTCCTATTTGAAGGGTAGAAAAATTTTTGGATGCAATTTCTATCACCTGCAAAGCACAATCAGTCCTCAATGTAATCTCAACTGTTTTGAGGTTACCTTTTATTAATGCTTCGAATAGATATTCTACCCTTTCAACCTTGTTTATAGTTAAAACAGGCATAACTGGTGACATTGACAAAATGGATTTTATAGAATCATGCATGAGTTTTCCAAAAATATATTTTTTTATTTTAAGTTTGTATTTAAATATGTTGTTATACAAAAATCTTCAATAAATAATTCAGTAAAGGTGTTTTTATGAAAATTTTAATAATGGGTGGAGCTGGCATGATTGGGCAAAAGTTGCTTAATCTTATTCTTAATAAAGGAGAATTAAGAAGTCAAAAAATAAGTGAAATTACATTATTTGATATTGTAGATGCACCTCATCCAACAAATACTTCAATTTCTATAATTACAAAAACGGGTGACATATCTGATCCAAGTGTAAGTAATGATCTTGTTTCATCTGAGCCAGACGTTATTTTTCATCTAGCGGCCATAGTTTCAGGTCAGGCTGAACAAGAATTTGATCTGGGCTGGAATATAAATGCAAAAGGCAGCTGGGGATTATTTGAAGCAATAAGACATAAGGGTAAAAATTATTGTCCTAGGGTTGTTTTCACGAGTTCAATTGCCGTTTTTGGCGCACCATTTCCAGATCAAATACCAGATAATTTTTTTACTACTCCTCTTACTTCCTACGGCGCTCAAAAAGCAATTTCTGAGCTTTTACTAGCTGATTATTCTAGAAAAGGAATGATTGATGGTATTTCAATAAGACTCCCAACAATATGTGTAAGACCTGGAAAACCTAATTTAGCTGCATCAGGTTTTTTCTCAGGTATTATAAGGGAACCTTTAAATGGGAAAGAAGCTATTTTACCAGTAAGTACAGATGTAAGACATTGGCACGCTACACCCCGATCAGCTGCAGGCTTTTTAGTTCATGCAGCTGAAATAGATACTGCAAAATTGAATAATCGAATTACCCTAAATATGCCTGGTTTATCTGTAACAGTTCAAGAACAAATTGAAGCTCTTGAAAGAGTAGCTGGTAGTGATGTTGTAAAATTGATTAAACATCAATCCGATCCAGTCATAGAAAAAATTGTAAGTGGGTGGGCAAGAGATTTTGAAACTAAAAGATCACTCGATTTAGGTTTCAAAGCAGAAAACAATTTTGATGAGATAATCAAAATCTACATTGAAGATGATTTAGATAAATAAACCTCAACTTATCAATTACACAATGGTGATTAAATAATGTGGCAATTCTGGATTGATAGAGGTGGAACTTTTACTGATATTGTAGCTAGAAAACCTGATGGAACAATTCTTGTTGACAAGCTTTTATCTGAAAATTTTTCGATGTATAAAGATGCAGCCATTGCAGGTATAAAAAGAATTCTTAATTTAAAAAATGAAGACAAAATACCTACTGACCAAATAGCTTCTGTTAAAATGGGAACTACAGTTGCTACAAACGCTTTACTTGAAAGAAAAGGAGATAGAACACTTTTATTAATAACCAAGGGTTTTGGAGATTTATTAAGAATAGGTTATCAAAATAGACCTCTATTATTTGATCTAAACATTCAACTACCAGAATTATTGTATGACAGAGTAGTTGAAGTATCAGAAAGGCTAGATGCAGAAGGTGAAATAATAAAAAGCCTTAATGAAAATGAGGTCAGGACAGCTTTAAAAAAAGCAAAAATTGACGGTATAAATAGTGTGGCAATAGCATTCATGCACTCTTATATCAATCCAAATCATGAAAATATTATTGCAGAAATTGCTCATGAAGAAAAATTCGATCAAATCTCGGTTAGTCATAAAGTATCTCCTTTAATAAAGCTAATTGGAAGAGGTGATACAACCGTGGTCGATGCTTATTTATCTCCAATACTTCGTAGATACGTCAATCAAGTTTCTGAAGAACTTGAAAAAAATAAATCCACTAAGTTGATGTTTATGCAATCAAATGGCGGATTAACTGATGCAAATCTGTTTCAAGGCAAAGACGCGCTTTTATCCGGTCCAGCTGGAGGAGTTGTTAGTATGGTTCAAACTGGAAAACAAGCTGGATATAATAAATTAATTGGATTTGATATGGGTGGCACTTCTACAGATGTTTGTCATTTTGCAGGAGAGTATGAACGATCATTTGAAACTGAGTTAGCTGGTGTAAGAATTAGAGCGCCAATGATGCAAATTAATACAGTAGCTGCTGGTGGTGGTTCAATCCTTTCTTTTCGAGATGGACGGTTTCAAGTTGGCCCTGAAAGTGCCGGTGCAATACCAGGACCAGCATCTTATGGCAAAGATGGACCATTAACGGTTACGGATTGTAATGTATTGCTGGGAAAACTTCATCCTGAACATTTTCCAAATGTTTTTGGCAAAACTGGTGACAAACCTCTTAATGTTGAGATTGTTAGAAAAAAATTCTTGGTCTTATCTAAAGAAATATCTATCCAAACTAAAAAGCCAGAAATGGATATTATATTTATGGCTGAAGGATTTTTAAAAATAGCAGTCGAAAACATGGCTAATGCTATTAAAAAAATATCAATTCAAAGAGGTTATGACGTTACTAATTATACAATGAATTGTTTTGGTGGTGCAGGCGGTCAACATGCATGTCATGTTGCGGATTCTCTTGGGATTTCAAAAGTATTAATTCATCCATACGCAGGTGTTTTGTCAGCATACGGGATGGGGCTGGCAGAAATTAGGAGTATAAGAGAGGGTCATCTAGAACAAAATATTGAAGAAATTGAAAATGCTAAAGTTCTAATTAATAAATTATCCTTAAAAGCTAATGAGGACTTAAAAAAACAAGGTATTGAAAAATCTTCAATTAAATTAGTTAAGCGTGCATTTTTACATTATCAAGGCTCTCATCAAAACTTAGAAATTAACTTTGATACTATAGATAAAATGAGAGAATCCTTTGAGCAAGAACATAAAAAAAGATTTGGATTTTTTGTTGATGGTAGAACAATTTTTGTTGAAATGATTACGGTTGAAGCCATTGGTAAAGCTTCGGAAATTAACAAACTGTCAAATATTTCTTCTCAATCAAAAGTTGCTGTCCCAATAGCTCATAAAATGATGTATGTTGATAAAGTGGTAAATTCTGTTCCTATTTATCAAAGATCAGACTTAAAGATTGAACAACAGATAATTGGTCCAGCTATTATATCTGAAGCAACTGGCACAAATATAATTGAAAGAGGTTGGTTAGGATCATTAGATAAATATTATAATTTAATCCTCAGTAGATCTGAAGAAAAAAAGTTAGAAAAAGGATTAGGCACCTCTGTTGATGTAGTAATGTTAGAGGTTTTCAACAACCTTTTTATGAATATTGCTGAGCAAATGGGAGCTACTTTAGCCAACACAGCATATTCCGTAAATATCAAAGAAAGACTTGATTTTTCTTGTGCTCTTTTTGATAGCTCCGGAGCACTAGTAGCAAATGCACCTCACGTGCCTGTTCATCTTGGGTCCATGTCTGAGGCTATTAGAACAGTAATAAAATTAAATAAAAATGATATTTTTCCTGGAGATGTTTTTGTTCTCAATGCTCCTTTTAATGGCGGCACACATCTTCCTGATGTTACAGTTATTACTCCAGTTTTTGATAAAGATGGAAAACAAATTACATTTTTTGTAGCTTCACGAGGACACCATGCAGACATAGGAGGTAAAACACCAGGTTCAGGTCCTCCCGACTCCAAACATATCGACGAAGAAGGTGTTCTGATAGATAATTTTAAAATGTTTGATAAAGGAGTTTTTCGTGAGAGTGAAATCAGAAAAATTTTATCATCTGGAAGATATCCTTGTAGAAATATAGAACATAATATGGCTGATCTTGCAGCTCAAGTGGCTGCAAATAATACTGGCATAGTTGAAATTAATGCAATGATTGAGCAGTTTGGTATTGAAACTGTTCATTCTTACATGAACCATGTTCAAGATAATGCTGAGGAATGTATAAGAAATGCAATTGTAAACTTAAAAGAAGGTAAATATGAATACGAATTAGATAATGGAGAATATATTAGAGTAAGAATTACAATCGATAAAATTAAGCGTGAAGCCACTATTGACTTCTCAGGAACAGCTCCAAAAAATCCCTTCAATTACAATGCTCCCATGGCAGTATGTCATGCTGTTATTTTATATGTTTTTAGAACTTTAGTAGGTAATAATATACCTTTGAATGAGGGTTGCTTTAAACCTTTAAATATAATTATTCCCAATAACTCAATGATAAACGCAAAATATCCATCAGCTGTAATTGCAGGTAATACAGAAGTAAGTCAATTGACTTGTAATGCCCTATTTGGTGCACTTGGAGTCATCGCAGGTAGTCAAGCCACCATGAATAATTTTATTTGGGGTAATGATAAAATACAAAATTATGAGACTATTTGTGGGGGAACTGGAGCAGGCCCAAATTTTCATGGAACATCTGCTGTTCAAACCCATATGACTAATACTAGAAGTACAGATCCTGAAATCTTAGAAGCTAGATTTCCTGTTCGTTTAGAAGAATATTCAATAAGAAAAAATTCTGGCGGGAAAGGCATGTTTAACGGAGGAGACGGTGTTACCAGAAAACTAAGGTTTCTTGAACCAATGACCGTCACAACATTATGTTCTCATCGAAAAGTTCAGCCTTTTGGTCTAAATGGTGGCGAACCTGGTCAATGTGGAAAAGAATGGCTAGAAAAAAAAGATGGTAAATTTATTAGACTTGAAGGTAATGATAGCTGCGAAGTAAAAGTAAATGATTTATTTGTAATGGAGACCCCAGGGGGTGGTGGTTATGGATCAAAATAAATTTAGTATCTTTTTTTTTAATATTTAAAATTTTTTTCTGCATGATATATACCGTTTTCAATATGCTCTTTCAAAATGATCTGAGCATTTACAAAATTTTTGTTAAGAGAAAAATCTAATAATTTCTTGTGCTCATCAATAGAACCTTTACCTCTAAAAGTTAAAACTAATAATTGATATCTTAAATATTTATCAAAAATTAATTTATGAAGTTCAACTAAATTTTGTGAACCACAATTTTTAACTAAGGTTTGATGAAATTCACTATCATATTTCTTCCAATTCATTCTATCGTCATGTTTATTTTGTATCATTTCACTTTCGTATAAACTTAACTTATGGTGTGCAGACAAAAGTGATCCTTCCCATTCTGGATTAGAATTTTCGATTGATAATTTCAAAGCATGGCTCTCTATCAAAATTCTTAATTTAGCTATTTCTAATAAATCTGACTTTGATACAGGACTGACACGAAATCCTTTTTGCTCTTCTGAAACAACAAAACCATCGCCACATAATCTACTTAAAATTTCTCTTAATATAGAAATGCTAGTGCTATAATTAATTTTAAGCTCTTGGAGTTTTAATTTTTTAAGAGGTGGAAGAACCCCAAAAATAATATCTCTTTTGATTATTTCGTAAGTATTAGCGCTAACTGTTTTTAAATTATCATTCATAGAAATTTTATTGCACAATCTTAAATATCATATATTATATATAATATCATATATTTTTAAGGTTGTACATGAAAACGTCAATAGCAACTGTTTCAATCAACGGAACATTAAGAGAAAAAATAAATGCAATTGCAAATGCAGGTTTCGATGGCGTAGAGATTTTTGAAAATGATTTTTTAACCAATGACTTATCACCTAAAGAGGTAAAAAATATAGTTAAAGACAATGGACTAGTCATCACTTTATTCCAACCTTTTAGAGACTTTGAAGGTATGCCAGACAAACACCGAATAAGGGCATTTGAAAGAGCCAAAAGAAAATTTGATATAATGGAAGAACTTGAGACTGACCTTATATTAATTTGTTCTAATACTTCGAATATTTCATTAGGTGGCTTGAACAGAGCGGCTGACGATTTTTTTGAACTTGGTGAGATAGCAAAAGATAGATCAATAAAAGTGGGATATGAGGCTCTTGCTTGGGGGAAATATATTAATGATCATAGAGATGCATGGGAAATAGTAAGAAGAACAAATCACGATAATATAGGAATTATATTAGATTCATTTCATACTCTTTCAAGAAATATTGATTTGAATTCAATCTCATCTATACCAAAAGAAAAAATATTCATTGTGCAATTAGCTGATGCTCCATTACATGATATGGATTTATTATATTGGAGCAGACATTTTAGAAATATGCCTGGGCAAGGTGATTTACCTATTTCAAAATTTATGAATGCGCTTAACAGTACTGGTTATAGTGGTTATTTATCTTTAGAGATATTCAATGATCATTACAGATCAGGACCAAGAAATATAATAGCAAAAGATGGTAAAAGGTCATTAACATCATTAATTCATAAAAAGAATTTCGAACAAAAAAAAGAAACAAATATTGATGAAATTGAATTTGTAGAATTTGCTACAGAAAAAAATGATTTAGAAAATCTACAAACTTTGTTTAAAAGTCTAGGATTTACTGAAATAGGTAAACATAAGACTAAGTTAATTAGTCTATTTGTTTTTGATCAAGTAAAATTCATAATTAATTATGAAAATCACAATTTAGTAAAAGATGGAAGCAAAGACGGTCCCTACCCATACGCATATGGGGTTAAAATACAGGATATAAATGCTTTATTTGAAAAAGCTAAATTGCTAGACATAGATTTTATTAATAAAGAAAATGAAAATAATTTATCAATGGATGTAATTAAACATATTGATGGATTGATTTATGTTATTGATAAAAATAATCATGAGATATGGGAAAAAGATTTTCAATTTAAAGCTTCCAATCAAAGAAATAATTTTAATCTGAAAATAGATCATATTGCAAAAACTTTACATTCTGATGAAATGCCATCAGCATTATTATCTTACTCCACTTTATTCAATTTTAAGAAATCTCCAATTGTAGATATCATTGATCCCTATGGAATTACAAAAAGCCAAGTAATTGAAAATGATACAAAAACATTTCGCATGACGATGAACGGTGCTGATAACAACAAAACAGTTGCTGGTCAATTCCTCAAAAATAAGAAAGGTTCTGGGATACAACATATTGCATTAAAAACAAAAAACTTAGTTAAGTTAGTGGAAATGTTAAAAACAAAAGGACAAAATTTTCTTGAAATATCTAATAATTATTATGATGACATCGAAGCTCGTTTTGGATTAAATTATAAATTTTGTAAGAAATTACAAGAGTTGAATATATTATATGATGAAGATGAATACGGTTCTTTTCTTCAAATTTATACACATGTATTTAATGATACATTTTTCTTTGAATTTGTAGAAAGAATAGATGATTATCAAGGTTATGGAGCAAATAATGCTCTATTTAGAATAGCCGCACAAAAACATTTTAAACAATTAAATTGAACACATAAAACTGATAAGATCTTTTTGAATTTGCTCATCTTGTATGTGAAATCTATCAACCGTTTGCTCCCAATCAGTATCCTTAAATTCACTTGTAAGAGACTTGTATTCGTTACTCGCTTTAATATCTTGATTTAATTTTGATCTCGAATAAAGAATTAAAGATAAACTCCGAGTGTCCATAATCCTAATATCAAAGCTTAACTCTACTACCTTATTATAATCCTCAGCCAAAAAGTATCCAAGAATTAAATCCTTTATTCTGTTATCTGAGGTTGATTGTCCTTGAGGAATAGGATCAAGTTCAAAAGCTTTATTAAGTAATTCCAAACCCTTGTCAACTTTTCCTACTCTTACTAAAACTTCACCATATCCTGAAAGTACTCTAGGATCATTGGGAACCATGTTAAAAGCTTTTCTTCCATGATCTTCAGCTAATAAATAGTCATGATTACTTAAGTAGACGGCTGATAGCATTCTATGGCATTCAAAATCATTTTCGTTTAACTCTAGAGCTTTATCAATATTCTGTTTTGCTTCAGTAAACATCTCTTCCATTTTACGGTCAGAAAATCCTCTAAACATAGCTTGACCTAACGTACAAACTTTCCATGCATAAGCCTGGGCATTACCTGCATCAGCCTCAATGGCTTTGTCGAAGTTTTCTAATGCTTCTTGATTTGCTTCTTTGGTAAATTTATGATGGTTTTCTTTACCCCTAAGTAAATACTCGTATGAACTTATATTTTGAGTAGGTTTTCTTTTAGACCGCTGTAATGAACTAATCTCAATCTCACCAAGTAAAGCAATTGATATTTTTCTGACTATTTCATCTTGTAAATCAAAAATATCTTCAAGAACTCTGTCATATTTGTTGCTCCAAATAATGCTTTCATCATTAGCATCACTTAATTCAATGTTTATTCTTACTCTTTTACCGGATGCTCTAATACCTCCAGTAACTAAAAAATCTAAATCAAATTTTTTTGAAAATTCTTTAATATCCTGATTTTCATCTTTAAAATTAACACTTGTTTGTCTAGACAGTATTTCAAATTCTCGCATCATTGAAAATTCAGTGATTAGATCTTCAACTATTCCATCAACTAAGAAACCACTATCTTCATCTTTACTGGTATTTATGAATGGTAAAATTGCGAACTTAGGTTTTTTATTAACAGATGGGCTTGTTTTTTTAGATATTTTATTTTTACCATCACCTAAAATAGAAAAAACTTCAAAGTCACTAGAAATATTTTTCAATTCAATTTTTCCTAATGAATATATCTTTTGTTCAATTTTTTTATTAATTTGTTGGTTAACTACATCAGATATTAAAATTTCGCCAACTGGCGACTGACTTTCAAGTCGAGCCGCAATATTTACCCCATTACCATAAATATTATCGCCTTCAATAATAATATCATCCAAATGTATCCCAACTCGCCAAGATAGCTTTGGATTAACTTCTTCATTTTTATTTCTATCTTTTATAGCGTTTTGAAATTCAATCGCTGCGTTAGCGCTTCCAACAGGACTATCAAATTCAGCTATGACAGAGTCACCTGCAGTATGGAATATCCTTCCTGAATATTTTGCAATTAATGGATCTATAATATCACGACATGCTTTTAAACTATCAAGAGTTTTTTCTTCTTGCTCTTCCATATGTTTACTGAAACTGACACAGTCAGTAGCTAAAATAGTAGCTAATTTTCTTTTAACTTGAGACATAAAATTCCATTTAAAAAAATATCAGTTTTCACGTTTCGTGATTCAAAATTATTAAACAATTAATTCCATCATGATACGCTTTTAAATCAAATATAAAAGTAAAAGATAAATGAAAACTAATAAAAAAAATAAAGATGAATTAATCTGCTTAAAAACTGGATCAAAAGCTAAAATTATTGAGTATTTTGAACATAAAAATATTTCTTATGCAAAAATTAGAATAAATATGAAATTCGAAAATTCTTCATTCCAAGTTTTAAAGACAGTTGATATTGAAAATATTAAAAAAGAATTTAATTACAGTTAACTGTTAATATTAAAATATTATTTTTAAGAATAATGGAACTATTATTGACGTTATTAACCCACTTAAACCCATGCCTACCGCCGCAAAAACACCAGCATTTTTATCTCTACTCATTGCCCTTGCTGTCCCAATTCCGTGACTTGCAAGTCCCAAACTAAATCCTCTTGCCTCCATTTTTTTTAATTTCATTAAATCAAAAACAAAAACTCCCAATGACGCACCAACTACACCGGTAATTAGAGTAATAATAGCTGTCAAAGATGGTATGCCACCAATTATTTCAGATATTCCCATTGCAATTGGAGCTGTTACACTTCTTGGTAATAAGCTAAAAATCAATTCTTCTTGTAATTTGAATTGTAATGATAAAACGTAAGTAATAAAAATTGCAAAAAATGATCCTAGAATTAGAGAAATTAATATAGCTTTGCTATTTGATACAATTAAATCCCATTTTCTATAAATCGGAATCGCAAGAGCAACTGTCGCAGGACCTAGTAGAAAATGAATAAATTTAGCTCCATCAAAATAACGTTCATACTGAATATTAAATGAAATTAGAATTAAACTTACTAATAAAACACTTAAAGCTACGGGATTTAAAAGTGGAAATAGATTTGATTTTCTATAAATAAAATCAGCAATTAAGTAAGAACCAATTGTCAATGTTAACCAGAACAAAGGTTCAGCTTGAAGATATATCCATATATAATATAATTTTTGTTGATCAATCATTTAGATTATTATCTTTAAGAAGCTTTTCCATAACATAACCAGTTAATGCAAGTGTTAATAACGTTCCAAAAACTATTACTAAAAGTACAGAAACTAAATTTTCTTCCAGGAGAGATAAATGCATAACAACGCCTACACCAACTGGAATGAATAACAAAGGAAGGTAACTTAATAAATTTTCTGCTGAAATGACAAGGTTAGTATCAAAGGCTTCATGTTTTTTATTAATTTTTTTAATTATTAGCAAAACACTTAAAAGAAATATTAATCCAATAACAGGGCCAGGAATACTAAATTCAAAAAACTTTTGAATAAACTCTCCCATTAACTGAAACAATAGAATAATGAAAATACTATTAAGCATTATAAATCTTTTTTTTATTAGAGTATGTTCTTAAAAAAATGCTTGAATACCGGTTTGTGCCCTACCAAGAATTAGAGCATGAACATCATGAGTTCCCTCGTATGTATTTACAGTCTCAAGGTTCATTAAATGCCTCATAACTTGATACTCAGCATGAATTCCATTACCACCGTGCATATCTCTAGACATTCTTGCAATATCCAGTGCTTTACCACAGTTGTTTCTCTTAATAAGAGATATAGACTCTGGAGCTAAATTACCTTGATCAAACATTCTACCAACTTGCAAAGCAGCGCTTAAACCTAAAGTGATTTCAGTTTGCATATCAGCTAATTTTTTTTGAATTAATTGAGTTGCAGCAAGTGGTTTTCCAAATTGCTTTCTATCTAATGTATATTGACGCGCTCTAAACCAACAATCTTCTGCTGCTCCCATTACTCCCCAAGCTATTCCGTATCTGGCTCTGTTCAAACAACCAAAAGGTCCTTTTAATCCGGTAACATTAGGTAACATATTTTCATCAGGAACAAAAACGTTATCCATCACAATTTCACCAGTTATTGAAGCACGCAATGATAATTTCCCTTTTATTTTAGGGGCTGTTAATCCATTCATTTCCTTTTCAAGAATAAATCCTTTTATAGCATCTCCATGTTCCTTTGATTTAGCCCAAACCACAAAAACATCTGCTATTGGAGAATTAGATATCCACATTTTGGAACCAGATAAAGAATATCCACCTTGAACTTTAGTTGCAGTTGTTTTCATAGAGCTTGGATCAGAGCCTGCGTCAGGTTCAGTCAAACCGAAACAACCAATTAATTTACCCGAAGCCAATCCAGGCAAATATTTTTGTCTCTGCTCTTCACTTCCATATGAGTAAATTGGATGCATAACTAATGATGACTGAACTGACATCATAGATCTATATCCTGAATCTATTCTCTCGACTTCTCTTGCTACAAGTCCGTAGGAGACATATGAAGCTCCTGCACAGCCATACTTTTCAGGAATAGTAATTCCTAAAAGGCCAAGTTCTCCCATTTCTCTAAAAATCTCTTTATCTGTTACCTCATCTAAAAAAGCTTCTTCTACTCTTGGTAACAGTTTTGATTTAGCATAATCATGAGCAGTTGATTTTATTAGATGCTCTTCTTCAGAAATTAAGGTATCCAACAACAAAGGATCTTCCCAATTAAATTTAGGTTTAGAAGCTTTTGTGTTTTTTAAATCAACAATATTTTTGTCGTTAGTATTAAGACTTGTGTCCATGATTTTTCCTTGGTTAAAATATGTTTGTTTTACTTAAATATATAGATAAAGACAACATTTATTAAGATTTAGTTAACTTTAACAAATGCCTCTCAATAAAATCCAATCTATCTTGTCCCCAGTAAACCTGATCCTCAATTATATAAGTTGGAGCTCCAAAAACATTCTTTTCAATTGCAATCTTAGTATATTCTTTGAAAATATTCTCACATTCTTGACTTTTAGCAAAAGATAAAAGGACTTCAGAATCTAATTCTAATTTGTCCATAATATTTTTTAGAGTGTTCTCATCATCAACATGTAGCTCTTCAACCCATAATGCATTCATTATGTTACTTGCTAATTCAAAATCTTTATTAGTTTTCATTATTTTAGCAGCAATTATCAATAAAGAAGGCAACAAAGATTTTGATGGAAAAAATTTAGGCTCAGGAGTGAGGTTTATCTTAAGAAATTCTGCCCATCTTTTTAATTCTTGCAAACGTATTTTTTGTCTTTGTAAAGGTCGTTTGAAAACAGGAAGCCCGCCGCTAACAGGAAAAATTTCTCCATAGTTAACAGGATACATATTTAGTTGGACATTAAATTGTTTTACTATGTTATTAATCCGATTGTGACCAAGAAAAGTCCAAGGACTTCCATGGCTCATAAAATAATCAACTTTAATCATCTTTTACTCTTTTTAACTAATTACCAAATCCTGAACCTTCAACTTTGTATTCATCTCTTGGAGGACTAAAAACATCCAATACTTTAGCTCCTTCAGGTCCTCCAATAATTCCATGATCAACGCCACCAGGTGTTTGCCAAAAATCACCTTTATTAATTTCAATCTCTTCATTTCCTTGAATTCTCACACCCGATCCCTCTATCAAAAACCCCCATTGTTCTTGAGAATGAGAGTGTATTTTTCCTTTTGCATTGGGTTCAATTGTTACAATTGACAGCATTGCTTGATCTCCACAAAATATCCTAGTTGAAATACCCTCACCCAATATTCTTTTTATTCCAGTATTTTCGTCATTAACGTTATTAAAATAATTTTTCTGTGACATTCTTTTCTCCATTAGATAAATTACATTGGTTTATCACCTGCAAATGTAATTCTATGCATTAATCTTTTTTGGCCATGATAATCATTAATTGGGTTGTGCATTGTGCATCTATTATCCCATATTGCTACAGAACCAGGTTTCCATTGAAATCGACATGTAAACTCAGACTTAATTTGATGTTTGAACAAAAATTCTAGAATAGGTGTACTTTCTTCTTCAGTCATACCAATAAAATTAGTAGTATGGGCTTCATTTACATATAATGATTTCTTTTTAGTTTCTGGGTGAGTCCTAACTACAGGATGAATTGCTTTTAACTCGTCGCCTTTCAAGCCGACTGAGGCATGTTTCATAATATCAGATCTGGTTTTAGCAACTCTGGCCTTTCCAGAGATATTTACAGCTTCTAAAGTATCTAAAAACTTTTTCATTCCATCTGATAAACTTTCATAAGCAAGGTACTGATTAGACCACTCAGTGTCCCCGCCAAATTGAGGTACTTCAATGCCATATAACATAGTACCCATTGGAGGTTCCTCTTGATACGTAGTATCACTATGCCAAATTCCTCCAAAATTATTAACATCGGTCTCTTTTTTTAATATTGGAGTAATTTCAGGAAAATCTTCTAAACTTTTTACAAATGGGTAGACAATTGGCTTCCCAATTTTTTTTGCAAAAGCTTTTTGAGATTTTGGATCAAATTCTTGATTTCTAAAAAATATAACTTGATAAGTTAATAAAGCTTCATAAATCTCTTTAACAACTTCTTCCGACAAATCTTCTGAAAGGTTTACATTTTCTATTTGAGCACCTAACGCTCCAGCAGTAGGATAAACTTCAATAAATTGGAAATCTTTCTTTGTATTAAAATGTATATTCATATTGTAAAACGATCCCCTAAAAATAAAGAAACTTAAAAGAAATTATTTGCACTTAAAAAATTTAACGGCAATAATTTTAAATGATAAATAAAAACAAATTTATTTCAATTATTACAAAGTAATTTAAATGAAAAAAATAACATCTCCTCATTTAGAAGTGAAAAATGACTGGTTAAATCAAATAATTGAAGAACCAATAGCACCTGAAATGCCTATTATTGACCCACATCACCATCTTTGGGATGTAGGATTTGGTAGATATTATGTAGAAGAATTATTAGAAGATATCAAATTATCAGGACATAATATCAAAGCAACAGTATACATAATGAGTTCTTCAAATACAGTAATATACTCAAAAGATGGACCTGCTGAATTCAGCCCTCTAGCTGAGATAGAATTTGCAACTAAGGAAGCTAAAAGAAGCGATCTTATTATCGACAATGAAGTTAAAGTAAACTCATCAATTATTGGTTCACTAGACCTTACCTTTGGTAAAAAGCTCGAGCCTGTAATTGAAAAAGCATTAGGTATTAGCGAAGGAAGACTTAAAGGCATAAGAATGCTTTTAGCTTCTCATGCAGATCCAAGAATAACATCAGGTGCAGTAAAGTCAGACCTCAATCTCATGCTGCATCCTAATTTTATTGAAGGAGCAAGATGCCTTCAAAAAGCAGGTTTGTCATTAGACTTTTGGATCTATCATACCCAACTTCATGAAATGGAAAAAATAGCTAGAGCACTTCCAGATTTAAATATTATTTTAAATCACATTGGTGGACCTATTCACTTAGGAGAATATGAAGATAAACAAGCCCTAACTCATAGGGAATGGAGATCAGCAATGATGAGGTTGTCTAGATTACCGAATATAAATGTAAAACTAGGCGGTTTAGGAATGGCTGTAAATGGTGCTAAATTCCATTTAAACTCTATGCCACCACATTCAAAAGATTTGTCAGAAGTTTGGAAGCCATGGATTTATGAAACAATTAATATGTTTGGAGTTGATAAATGTATGTATGAGAGCAATTTTCCAGTTGATAAAGGATCTTGCAGTTATGGATCTTTATGGAATGCATTTAAATTAATTTCCAAGGATATGTCGGACGAAGAAAAAAATAAATTATTTTATGAAAATGCAGCCAGAATATATAAGATAAAATTATGATGATTGAATATTGAGGTTAATTAAATGCAAGTATCTATCTTAGAACAATCTGTTTCAGTAGAAGGAAAGCCCCAAACTCATACTATTCAAGATAGTATTAATCTAGCTGTCAAAGCAGAAAAACTTGGTTATAAAAGATTTTGGGTCTCAGAACATCATAATCATCCAACCATAATAGGAAGTGCACCAGAAGTCTTAATGGCTGCTATTGCAACTAAAACTAAAACAATTCGAATTGGGAGTGCAGGTATTATGTTACCCCATTATGCACCTTTTAAAGTTGCTGAACAGTTTAGAGTTTTAGAAGCGATTGCTCCTGGTAGAATTGACTTAGGACTTGGTAGAGCACCTGGATCAGATGGAAGAACTGCACTAGCCTTAAACCCAAACAGTCGAGAAGATAGTGAACAATTTCCAGGTAACGTAAGAGATTTAATGGCTTGGGTATCAAATGAAAAACCTTTAGAAGGTCATCCATTTAGACATTTAACCGCCCAACCTGAGTCTGAAACCTATCCGGAAGTTTGGATGTTGGGAACTTCAAATTATGGAGCACAACTTGCTGCATATCTTGGGATACCATATTGTTTTGCCCATTTCATAACAGATGGACAAGGAATGAAAAATGCTATTGATCTTTATAAATCAGAATTTCGCCCAAGCAAAAATTTTAATAAACCAATCGTTAACGTTTGCTTATGGGCTTTGACTGCTAAAACAGAAAAAGAAGCTAAGTATCTGTTTGCTTCCAGGGCAGCATGGAAAATTGGCAGAAACTATGGTCATCTTGGTCCAATAACTGATCCTGACAATGCTTTAAATATAATCAAAGAAAATAATTGGCAAGAACATTACGAATTAATGTTTCAAAATTCTCTTGTTGGAGAAATTGGCAACACTAAAGAGAAAATTGCAAATTTAGCAAAAAACAATGATATAGATGAAATTGCAATTTTGACTTGGTGTCATAGTGAAAAAGCAAGAATACAATCTTATGAATTATTCGCAGACGAATTTAAGTTAAATGCAAAAAAGTCTCTTCAAAAAACTTGTTAATAATAAAAAGTTAAATATAAGTAGATTTATTTAATATAAAGATTTAGGAGTTTGGATTGTTATCTATTAATAAAATTATGTATAAATTAAGTTCTTATTTAACCCTTTTTATTATATTATTATTTACAGGATGCTCTCAGACTGACATGAAAGAATTTCAAAATAACACCCCAAAACTTGATTTGTTCGAATTTTTTGCAGGAGAGACAATTGCATATGGAATATTTGAAGATAGATTTGGTAATCTAAAGAGACAATTTCGAGTAAATATTAATGGAAAGATCGACAATCAAATTCTTACTTTAGATGAAGATTTTTTATATGACGATGGTGAGCAAGCGAAGCGCATATGGAAAATTGAAAAGAAGATAGATAATAA
>ERZ802822.464-NODE-464-length-28506-cov-19.748707_pt1 | contig 28506 bp, 23 predicted proteins | sample MGYA00345649_ERZ802822 | MGnify/ENA primary metagenome ERZ802822 (study PRJEB30503, sample SAMEA104212359) | marine metagenome | biome: Westerlies Biome; feature: [SRF] surface water layer (ENVO:00010504) within the epipelagic zone...; material: water...
GGTATCGAAGCCCGATCTGCAACCTCTTGAAACAAGCCAATATCTTTTGCAACCAGATCCATCGTGAACGACACATCGCGGCTGCCATTTAAGATTAGCTGGCTTTCTGTTTCATGCACAAATGACGTACCCGAAGAGATTTTCAAAGCTTCATACGCCACTTTAAGATCCATGCCCGCCCCTTTGGCGACGGTTAAGGCTTCCGCGCAAGACACCAGATTTGCCGTGGCCATATAATTTGTGATTACTTTTAGAATACTGGCAGATCCCAGATCTCCGGTATGCAAAATACGCCGCCCCATTTTTGTAAGAAACGGCAAAACCGCCTCAAAACTGTGCCGGTCACAACCAGCGAAAATACTAATATTTCCTGTATCTGCACGATGACATCCGCCTGAAACAGGACAGTCCACGGCTTGTCCGCCTTTGGCCTGCACCAACGCACCAAGTCGTTTGACTTCCGCTTCGTCTGTGGTCGACATTTCCAACCATATTTTACCAGGCTTTACATGCGCAAGCATCGCTTGAACCACCGCAGCAGAAGCGGCTGGATTTGGCAAACAGGTGATCACTATGTCACAGCTTTGCATCATTTCAGCCGGGCTTACTCCGTTTTTGGCGCCCTTTGCCACAAACGACTCCACCAAAGCCTCATCCAAATCATGAACCTGTAAAGATACGCCATTGCGCAGCAAACTGCCTGACAATTTGCCTCCAACATTTCCCAAACCAATAAATCCGACCTGCATCTTTTTTTCTCCTGAGTTTTTTTAAAACTTAGTGGTTTCCAAACCATTGTTCCGTCTGTTTCCGACCTTCCAGCGCCGAATACTTCCCAGCTTGGCGGCTTGTTCAATTTCAAACGGTACCTTTTTTAAACACCAAATGTGCCAGCGCCAAGTTTAGCAAGCCATTTTCAAGTTTCCAAATTCCGAGTGCGTCTTCACAGCCGGTTTTTACGGCGCAGTGAAATCGTAACCACGCTGAAAAATCGTAAACACGCGGATCTGTTCGCGCGCAGCGGTCAGCCTAGACAGGCGCCAAGAAATAAGACGCCTATCAACCGTACGCTGCGCGTCACGGCGCGATCGTTGGTACAAGCAAAGAAAAGCAGATCACGGTTTGCTGGCAGGCACGCCCAACATGCGCAGCACAAGATCACGGTACAGCGCAATAATTTCATCCTTTGTTAAGCGGCCTTCGCCGTCAAACCAAGTGCCCACTTCTTTCAGCATTCCTAAAATGGCGAAACTTGTAATCTTTGGATCTTCAACCGAAAAAATACACGCCCTTTGTCCGGCCGTAATGATAGATTCCAGCTCTAATTCATAGCTCTTGCGCAAAGTTTCAATCTTAGCAAAATTTAACTCAGAAAGATTGCGTAACTCCATATAGGCGATAAACACTGCCTCTGATTTATCCAGATGATAATTCAAATGGCAGGTCACGAATTGCAACACCAGTTCTTCGGGGGCGGTATCCGTTTTTTGCGAACGCCAAGTCTGCAACAAATCAGTAAGATGCGTATGCATCAAATCATAGAGTAAGGATTGTTTATCCGGTGTGTAATTGTAAAGCGCACCCACTTGCACGCCAACCTGTGCCGCAATCTGACGCATAGACACAGCCGCATATCCGTAAAGCGCAAACAGCTTTAAAGCGGCCAGTCGGACTTTTGGGCCGGTTTTTAATGCGTGAGATCCAGAGGTTCGAGCCATAACACAGCAATATATGAACAATTGTTCAAATAAAAGCATCAGATGAGTTTCTGTCAATCTTTTGCGGTATGAGGAACAGAGTGATTGCAGCGCTGCGGTGAAAACGCTAGAGCAGGAGTCGTTTCTATATAAAAAATCGGATTGTAGATGAGCGCTCCATTACGACTGGGAATTGCCGGATTGGGCACCGTGGGTGTCGGTGTTGTAAAAATAATAGCAGAAAAAGCTGCCTTGTTGCGCCAGCGTACGGGGCGCGAGATAGTTATAACGGCAGTATCTGCCCGCAGCGCGCAGAAAGACCGCGGTATTGATCTAGCGCCCTATGCATGGGAAGCGGATCCGGTTGCTTTGGCCAAGCGCCCGGACGTCGATATATTTGTTGAATTGATGGGCGGCCATGAAGGGCCAGCCAAAGAGGCAACCGAGGCTGCCTTGAACGCGGGCAAAGATGTGGTCACGGCGAATAAAGCGCTGTTGGCGCATCACGGTCAAAAACTGGCCGAAAAAGCGGAAAACGGCGGTAAGTTGCTGCGTTTTGAGGCCGCTGTTGCAGGTGGTATTCCAGTGGTAAAGGCCTTGACCGAGGGGTTGGCCGGAAATGACATCATCCGCATTTTAGGCGTGATGAACGGCTCTTGCAATTACATCCTGACGCGCATGCAAACCGCAGGTTTGTCCTATGCCGATGTTTTTGCAGAGGCTGAAGCGCTGGGCTATTTAGAAGCGGATCCCAAACTGGATGTGGGCGGGATCGATGCGGGGCATAAATTGGCTTTGCTTTCTTCGATAGCTTATGGCACGGAGGTAAATTTTGAAGGCGTAGAGCTAGAAGGCATTGGGCAAATTTCGATCGATGATATCGAACAAGCCGCCGATATGGGGTTTCGGATCAAACTGCTAGGGGTGTCGCAATTCACCGATCGCGGGTTAGAGCAGCGCATGACCCCCTGCTTGGTGCCCGCGCAATCGCCGCTGGGGCAATTGGAAGGCGGCACCAATATGGTGGTGCTGGAAGGTGACAATGTGGGGCAAATTGTGCTGCGGGGCGCGGGCGCCGGTGAAGGTCCCACCGCAAGCGCAGTTCTGTCCGATATTTGCGATCTGGCCCGCGGCACGCGCATCAGCACGTTTGGGCAACCTGCCAAATCGCTTCGACGCGCGCAAACCACTCAAAGCCTGACGCCTGCCCCGTTTTATCTTCGGCTTCAATTGCTCGATAAGCCCGGAGCCTTGGCGCGCGTTGCCGCTATCCTAGCTGAATCAGGGATCTCGATCGATCGAATGCGCCAATATGGCCATTCCGAAGAAACCGCCCCTGTTTTGATCGTAACGCATAAAACCTCGCGCCAGGCCTTAAACAAAGCCTTGGCCGAATTGCCGGACACGGATGTATTGGCCGCCCTGCCGGTGGCGCTTCGTATTGAAACGGTTTGAGCAAACCACCCTTTTCTCCTAGTAAAAGGACTTAAAACAAAAATGACAAAAACAGATTTTAGTGATCGGATGCTGTCTTTAGGGCTGGCGCGCGTATCAGAAGCCGCGGCCCTGGAATCAGCTGATTTAATTGGCCGAGGTGACGAGAAAGCTGCTGATCAAGCGGCCGTGAACGCGATGCGCGACCAATTAAACAAACTGGATATTGCCGGGGTGGTGGTGATTGGAGAAGGCGAGCGCGATGAAGCCCCTATGCTTTATATCGGTGAAGAAGTCGGCACCGGCAATGGGCCTGGGGTGGATATCGCTTTGGACCCGCTGGAGGGCACTACGCTGACCGCCAAAGATATGCCAAATGCATTGACCGTGATCGCTATGGGTCCGCGCGGTTCAATGCTGCATGCGCCAGACGTGTATATGGAAAAATTGGCCATTGGGCCGGGTTTTCCCGATGATTTGCTGCATCTTGATATGAGCCCGGCGGAGCGAATTATGACGCTGGCCTCTGCCAAAAATTGTTCTGCATCTGATTTGACCGCCTGCATCCTTGACCGACCAAGGCACGAAAAAATGATTGAACAAGTGCGCAGCACGGGGGCAGCCATTCGCCTGATCACAGATGGGGATGTGGCCGGTGTTATGCATTGCGCAGAACCAAGCATCACGGGTATTGATATTTACATGGGCGATGGCGGGGCCCCAGAAGGGGTTTTGGCAGCCTCTGCGTTAAAATGTATGGGCGGGCAAATTTTCGGTAGGCTTTTATTTCGCAATGAGGATGAAAAAAGACGCGCTTACAAAGCCGGTATAACCGATTTAAATCGTATCTATGCGCGCGATGACATGGTCACCCAAGATGTGATCTTCGCGGCAACCGGAGTGACAGGCGGTTCGCTCTTGCCGGGGATAAAGCGTGAGATTGGATTTCGAACAACCGAAACCTTGCTTATGCGCTCTAAAACCGGCTCTGTGCGCCGAATGAGCTATCGCGTTCCAACGGAGCCGCGCGATTAAAGGAGATGTTTTGGCCTTTCTAAACGTTGAGTCTTCGATCTCTGGTCGCCCCTGGATGGGGCCATCTGATGCGACGCGCCGTGCCGCTGAAACACTTGCACAAGATCATGACCTGCCTTTTGCCGTCGCTGCAGTATTAGCGCGGCAAAATATTTCTGGCCAAGAGGCCAAACCCTATCTTAACCCGCAATTGCGTGACCTATTGCCGGACCCCTTGCGATTGCGCGATATGGATAAAGCGGCCAGTCGCTTGATTGAGGCGATGCTCAAAAAACAACGGATCGCGATTTTTGCAGATTATGATGTTGATGGGGCCACATCGGCAGCTTTGTTGATCACGTGGCTAAAACATTTTGACCAAGCCGCAACGCTGTACATCCCGGACAGAATTGAAGAGGGATATGGCCCCAATGAACCAGCAATGCAAAACTTGGGTCAACATCATGATCTGATTATCTGTGTTGATTGTGGAACGCTGAGCCATGCCCCTGTGCAGGCCGCGCAACCAGCCGAAGTGATCATTTTAGATCATCATTTGGGGGCAGAGACGCTGCCCCAATGCTGCGCGGTTGTAAACCCTAACCGCCAAGATGAAGACAACGACCTTGCGCATTTATGCGCTGCCTCTGTGGTATTTTTATGCCTTGTAGAAGCGGGTCGACAATTGCGAAAAATAGATCAACCAGGTCCAGATTTGATGCAAATGCTCGATTTGGTAGCTTTAGCGACGGTTGCCGATGTTGCCCCCTTGATCGGGGTGAACCGCGCATTTGTCCGCCAAGGCCTGCGCATTATGGCGCAGCGCAAACGCCCTGGCATGACGGCCCTTGCAGATTGCGCAAACTTACAAAGCCCTCCTAGCAGTTATCATCTTGGATTTGTTTTGGGCCCGCGCATCAATGCGGGCGGCCGCGTCGGGCAATCGGATTTGGGCGCAAAATTACTTATTTGCGATGATCCCCCTCACGCACAAGCCCTGGCTGAGCGCCTGGAAGAGCTGAACCAAGATCGCAGAGACGTGGAAGAAAGCGTGCGCTTAGCGGCGATCGACCAAGCCAGCGAGCGCGGTTTAGAGGGCCCCCTTGTCTGGGCCGCCGGCGCAGGATGGCATCCAGGCGTCGTGGGAATTGTTGCCGCACGGCTAAAAGAAGCGACCAATCGCCCAGCCATCGTTATTGGATTTGACGGCAATTCGGGCAAGGGCTCGGGCAGATCCGTCAGCGGTGTTGATCTAGGCGCGACAATTCAAAAATTGGTGCAAGAAGGAATGATTGAAAAGGGCGGCGGACATAAAATGGCGGCTGGTCTGAGCCTAACAGAAGCCCAACTGGCCCCGGCAATGGCGCGTTTGTCTGACTTGCTTGCAAAACTAGGCAGCGCCGCAGGGGGCGCAAAAGATTTACAACTCGATGCGTTGCTTATGGCCTCTGCAGCGTCCCTTGAGCTTTATGAAGATCTGGAAAAAGCTGGGCCCTTCGGATCGGGGGCTCCTACGCCGCGCTTTGCCTTTAGCGATATGCGTCTGTCTTTTGCAAAGCGCGTTGGGGATCAGCACCTAAAGTTTCGCGCGCAAGATCCCGAGGGTGCGGCGCTTGAAGGCATTGCATTTAATGCCTTTCAAACGGCGCTTGGCCCTGCTTTGCTTGCGCATGGGGGAAAACGGTTTCACTTGGCAGGAAAATTAAACCTGAACATCTGGAACGGACGAAAATCCATTCAATTGGTGCTCGATGATGCCGCGCTGGCCTAGATTGAAATGCCAGCAGATTGTTTTAACACTCCCAGTTCAATAAAAAGTGGATTTTTTAAAAATCACTCAAATTTCGCTTGCAAGCCCCTTGGTCATTGCCTAAAGACACGGCACGAAGCGATAGTGGCCCGTTCGTCTATCGGTTAGGACGCCAGGTTTTCAACCTGGAAAGAGGGGTTCGATTCCCCTACGGGCTGCCACCCCCATATTTTTCCCTTTATTTTCAACGCTTTAAGGAAGTTAGGGGAAAGTTAGGGGATCTCTACTTTAAGCTGCATGGTTTCCAGCCCAATCGCTTCTGTGCTTTTTCAATGAGTCGATCACGCTCAACATCCTTTGTATATACGTCAACAGTCTGAGTTCCATCATGGGCCAGCCACGCTGCAATCTCATGTTTATTTGCACCAGAAGCCGCTAGTTTTACCGCCATCGCTGATCTAAGGCCATGTGTTGTGCAGTGTGGAATACCCGCCTTGGTCGCCCATTACTTCAATAAAAAAGCCAATAAAATCAATGGTAGTGTGTCCCACGCAGGGAATATCCAGCTCTAAACATATCAATAGGTTATTATAAGGTTTCCCGCAGTTTGAGCACCCCTCACGCATTTAACGATACCTTGGATCTTTACAATTATTGCCTTCAGAAAAACTCGTAACTTCTGGTTCTTTTCCCCAAATTTTGTTTCCAGCTCTTTTGGGGTGTCTTTTAAAATTTTCATTTCTTTCCCAAAAGTAGCGGTCAATTGCTGCTTTTGCCTCGTCTATACTTGCATAATTGCTGTTATGGATAACAGCGCGTGACATTCCACTGAAAACTGCTTCGATTACATTTAGGAACTGTGCGCCCGCGGGTAGAGGGGCTATTTCCACTTTTGGTCCGGATGAGCTTCCAACACAGGAATTTCCTAGCTCAATGTGCTCGAGAAGTTTTTGGGAAACGTGCCATGAAGCTGCATCCCAAGACAGGAAAATTCGATCAAGGTGTCGATATTCCGCTTTGAGTATATCGAGCAACTTAATCATCTCGTCAGTGTTCTTTTTCTTAGAGTAAAAGTGGGTAACTTGGTTCGTCGAAAGTTCCAAAGCCGCCGTCAGTATCAGTACACCTTTCGATTTTTGAAATTGTGGTACTGTAAAGGTTTCCCCAGGTGGAATAAGCTTCTTTCCACGCCGTTTTTTTACAGAGAACGGTCCGTATTCGTCAATTGAAAAGAAGCCCTCTCGCTCTTGCAAATTTCCTAGAATTTTTTTTATGTCTGAAAGCTTTTGCCGATATTCAGGATCGTTACTGGTCAAGACCTCGCGCGCCTTCATCCATCGATAACCTGCATCCTTTACTATCCGCCTTATGGAATGCCTTCCAACCTGAATACCAGATTTTGCAATTGCCTCCTGAAGCTCATCTAATTTCCATGTGGTTCGATTAAATCCGAAATCTGACGGGGGAGCGTGCATTACTTGAAAAACCATTTTTTTATATCGTCACGCTTGGTAATGCTGCAATTATCTGACTTCCTGACACAGAACTGAAGTGTCCCTGTCGTTCGTAGCTGATTAACCCACTTATAATAAGTTGACTTGGGAATACCTATACGTTCAAGGGCTGCCCGTTTGGAAGTTTTTGCCGATCCCACAAGGTTAAGAACAGATAATTTTTCTGCCTCAGAAGTTCGTTTCGAAAATGCCATGAGCGCCTTGCGGGAATTTAAAAAACTTGTCTCTAGCTTTGCGAGCTCCATTTCTTGAATTGCGGCTACATTACGTGAAGGCACTGACTTTGTCGCACGGCGTTTCTGCGTTTCGAGCCCAGTTATACCTGCACTAATAAAGCGCTTTTTCCACAGATAATACAAACTAACGGATATTTCATTTCGTTTGCAAAGTTCACTAATACTCCACTTGTTTGTCATTCCAGCAACAACAACTTGGGCCTTAAACTGTGCAGTATGCGACCTTCTAGATTTCACAGTATGTGGCATTTTAACTCCATTGCTATCTCTAAATTCTGCAGTTTAACACAGCTTTACTTCTTGGGTTCAGTGCCTTCATTGAATCTTCTGTTACCCCGTAAAACCCGCCAAAATCAATTTGTGAGTTAGGGGAAAGATTTTTAACTATTTGGTATTATTTGGTATTTTTTCTAAAGTTAGGGGAAATAAGTCATTGTTTTTATTGATTTAAAGCTTTCCCCTACGGGCTGCCACGTTTTTAAAATCCTTTATTTACATGACAAAAACAGGCTGCGTTTAAAGATATTTCCCGTAGGTTTTTCCCGTAGGACGTGACTGGTAATATTTTCCTCAGACATTCAGCTTCAATTTCAACGCTACGGGGAAATAGGGAATCGTACACTTTTGCAATGTAATTAAACTGGCCCTGCTTATTCGGTGGGGTCATTCTTTTGATGCCAATAGCTCTCTAGTTGTAGTATCCGTGATATTGTCAGCCGACACATATAAAAACATCTCATTAGGCAAAGTATTCATCAGAGAGTTAAATCCAACTTTCTCCAAGTTCTCCAAAATGTCATCTTCACTTTCAGCATACCAATGACAAAAGAAGAAGTCCTCCTCACCTCTCCAATGTCCAAGCATCTCTGCCTTTTCCGTTTTCACCGCAGCAAACATGTCACGGTCTGTCATGTCTAATGAAGCATCTTCAAACATCTTTTTTGCTTCATCTTCTAAGAATGTGTGCGTACACATAAAGTGCTTCTTAGCCATCACAATCCCCCCATCACTTCTGGCACAAACAAAACGATACGAAGCACCTCAGCTAAGGTCAAACTTATTTCTTATTTTTATATTTTGGGGGGTTAGGTTTGAAGTGGCAGCAGATGACATAGGTGGGCATTAAGAGTAAATACTATGCAAGACATTCATAATGTAGCAGACTTAGTGGCTGGTTAAACAATTTGGACTTTCCACCGTATTTTAATGAACAAAGCAAATTAGAAGTGAGGTGATTATATGAATTTATACACTCACACTATGGCAACCAATTTTGCTGTTACGAGCGTATATTCCAAAGCGAACAAGGTGTTGGAACCCAAGCAATCGGGTCGTTTACGTCGTGACAAGAAGCATAAAGATGGAGTGGAAGTCTCGATAAGCCGTGGCAGCACAAACCAAAACCATGAAGAACTTTTAAATATGCTGAAAGGCCAGTTCGGTTAATCTATCTGCCGTGGGTACATACTTCGTGTCTGGCCTACACGGTACCTCACTGGTGACCAGTCGGTTGGCTACTGTTGGTAGTTAGAGCCAATAGCATTCAATTCAATGCTGACCTTAATTAAAGCACCACTGCCATCATCAATCAGTTGACCCATTGAATTATAAGTGCTGCAGTCAGGTTTATGCGAATGAAGAGGGCTAATGAAAATGACTGTAGCAAATGTTGTAATGTTTGAGTTTGATACGCCAGAAGAACTTAAGGGTTGGGCGCAACAATACGGTAAGTCAGGGCCCTTTCCCAATAACATTATCTCCTTATTTGTTAAGACTGGAGATACTTCAGCTATTGGCATCAACACTTACCCTGATGAAGAAGCTAGAGCAGTTGCTGACCAGCACAGGGTGAGCTTTATCGAAGATCAACGTGAGAACTTTAGTGTTAGGGAAGTTATGCCCTTGAGTGGGCCAGTCTTAGTTGAGTTTATCAACGGAGTACTGAACAATAACACTGAGAAAGATTAACTCAAATGTACTGTATCAAAGCCGAGATACCACAAAACATTTGTGACATAGATGATGAGTTAAAAGCGATTTATCATGGCAAAGACACAGTTTGTATTTGGATTTTTCAATCCAGAGAGGACAGAAACAACTTTATGGATGATACAGCGGGGATGCTAAAAGCTGAACGTGAAAGCCACTATAAAAAATACTTCAGCTAAACAATTCCTGTCTTTATCCGTATCATTTATAGACTTACTTTTTCTTCCTCGTTTTTAAACTGGATCTGCTTATTCGGTGGGGTCAATCTTTTATGGCATTAACCACAATCAACCGTCTAGAAACTTCGGGTTATTCCATATGTTGACCACTCCAGAACAAGCGTCAGTCCGGCTATCACCGAAAAATTCAAGTAAATGCTCTACGGTATCAAGCCAATTAACTTCTTCGTCTTCCGTTTCAATTTTTTCTTCTAAACCTGCGATACCTAACTCATAAAACTCCTGTTCATCAGTTTGAATAATTGTCTTACGTATTTTCATAGGAATTTCTGATAGCGTCATCACAGCGTTTAGAAACTCATCTACACAGCCTTCTTTAACCCGATACTTTACAGCTGACAGTACCTTAGTTTTATTTTGCAACTGCAATTCATTTTGGTCGTTGTGCCAATCAAACAATATTGCTCCTGAGCATGCATCCGTTCTACTGCCATTAGAGAACTTAACTAACATATGTTCGACAGTATCTAACCAATTTACCCCCGTCTCTTCTTTTGTAATCATATCATCTAACTCAGGTACCATAGTTACATTGAGTATTTCAGATGATGAGATTTGAAGTGTGTATTGAACTACCGCTTCTTCCGAACCAGTCTTTGTTATTTCATCAAACATTGAACTCATATGGCCTGGTTTAACGACGAAACGAACAATAGATGCAAAGACTGGTTTGGGGGCATTGGGCGCTACGATGGGAGACAATGTTTGCACTCTTTCAACAATGGATGCCTCTTCTTTCATTTTGAGGTCGTTATCAATCGTCTCATCTTTCCCGACGGAATACCCCTCTGTTTTTGGGAAACTTTTAGAAGCAGAGTGCCTTTTCCAGTAGAGCAAATTGAAACCTAGGTCGGCATAAGTATCTACTGTCACTAACTCCCAGCCTTTAGACCCCATATCGTTAAGGTGGGTGGAATAACTTTGTGGGTCAAACTCCCGAGCAATCTTTGTGTTCGTATATTCCCATTGAGAGTTCATAATTGAATCAAATGCCTTTGTTTTTGACCACATATTAAAACTACGGGACATTAATCAAAGGTCAAACTTATTTCTTATTTTTATATTTCTAGGGGATTGGTTTGGAGACGAAAGCTGGCAACGCAGGAAGGCCGAAGTAAATCTTTTATCTTACACTTATAGGTGTATACGAACGCACTTAAAAACAGCTCTAATAAAACTCTGGGGCCCCACTTTTGTCAATGAAACATGGGTGTATCTGCGAAGGTTTTAATACCCTTTGACCCATACTTACTGGGAAGCGTGAGCCTATACAAAAGTTGATACTGAAGTTTGATGATTTGTATAGGAGCTACAGATGGCTGAGAAATTCGTAGGTCTAGTAAGAGTATCCACCTCACGTCAGGGTAACAGTGGTTTGGGACTGCTTGCCCAGAAGGAACAGGTAGAACAACACATCAGAGCCGTAGGCGGTGAGCTTGTCCAAGAGTTCTTAGAGGTTGAGAGTGGGCGCAAGATAAAACGTCCAATGCTTGAGGAAGCTATAGCACTGGCGAAAGCCTATAACGCTACGCTTATTATTGCTAAGTGGGACAGGATCTCACGGGATGCTCACTATCTGCTGGGTCTACAGAAGTCTGGCGTGAAGCTGGTAGCTGCTGACAACCCCAACGCTACAGAGCTTACGATAGGTATCTTGGCTGTGATTGCTCAGGATGAAGCCAAGCGTATCTCTGACAGGGTGACTAGAGCTTTGGCTGCTGCAAAGGCTAGAGGTCAGGTACTGGGAGCATACGACAAGAACGACAAGAACAGGTTCATTGGGCGCACTGGTACGAAAGAGGATTGCATCAAAGCAGCTACAGCCAAGAGGCAATACGCCAAAGCTAAAGCTGAGAACTACAAACCACTCTTCGACAGATTGAACCCTGATGGGCAGATGTCCATGAACTCTATGGCTCAAGCTCTGAACGCAGAAGAGATCCCAACACCTAGCGGTAGCGGCAAATGGCAGAACGTCACGGTGAAGCGCATCTACAATAGACTTGCCGCCTGACACCCTCCAGTGGAAATGCGGAGCATTGAAGAAAAAGACCCCACCAGCGAAATTAACCCAGTTATTTGAAATAAATACTTGCGATCGTAGAGCAAAAGCGTAGCCCAAACCTCATATGGTTTTAAGTTAAGCCTCTAGCACAACTACTCACAAGCCTTTGCTGGGGAGCTACAAACAAGCCTAGATATACCCCTAGATTTGACGTGAAAACCTTTCTGGTCTTGGAATGAAGCAAGCGGTATGCTGTAAGACAACATGCATTGGCCTAACCAACCACAAGAAGTCAGCATATTTAAACATGAAAAATAAAAGAGCTTTAAACTCAGACACCCCACAAATTGATTACGGTTCATTTAGCTCTATCGATGAAAAGGTACTGCTTAATCAGAAAAATATAGAACATAAGCCTAGGGTTTTGTTGCTTTATGGCTCACTTCGTGAACGTTCATTTAGTAGGCTGATGACCGAAGAGGCAGCTAGAGTGCTATCGCTCTTGGGAGCAGAAACAAAAACATTTAATCCGAGTGGTCTACCATTACCTGATGACAGCGACGAAACCCATCACAAAGTCCAAGAATTGAGAATGTTAGTTAATTGGAGTGAAGCGATGGTATGGTGTTCCCCAGAGCGCCATGGAACGATTACAGGTATTATGAAAACTCAAATTGATTGGATACCCTTGTCCATAGGGTCTGTTCGTCCGACACAAGGTAAAACATTAGCGGTCATGCAAGTAAATGGCGGCTCACAAAGCTTTAATGCTGTTAATCAATTACGTATTTTAGGTCGTTGGATGCGATGTGTTACCATTCCTAATCAATCATCAGTTCCAAAAGCGTTTCAACAGTTTGATGAGAACGACCGAATGAAACGCTCTCCATTTTATAACCGTATGGTCGATGTGATGGAGGAGCTTGTGAAGTTCACGATTTTAACCCGAGGATGCTCAGATTATTTGGTCAACCGCTATAGCGAAAGGGTTGAAACCGCTGAGGAGCTAACAGTTAGGGTAAATCAAAGCTTCTGAATGCAAATAACCACTTTAGCAACCCACCAGTGAGCAAACACTTACTTGATAACCCAGACCAAAGAACCGTCTAGATTGCCCTTGTAGAGCTTCTCTGTGGCCCTCTGAGGGGCTGCTGGTTCAGGCCCCTTAAGCAGCAATAGCAGGCGCTTGGGCGCCCTACAGCGCGGATCAACTTGATGCGAACATGTCTTTATATTGACCGCGCAGAATATTCTTTTGAACTTTGCCCATCGTATTGCGCGGCAATTCATCAAGCAGGATTAATTTGCGCGGGTGCTTAAAGCGGGCAAGCGCGCTGCGGATGGCATCCATCATCGCGTCAAGATCAGGTGATTGACCTGACTCTGCAACGATAACACCCAAGACTGTTTCGCCAAAATCTGGATCGGGCACGCCGATTACCGCGCTTTCCAAAACGCCGATCTGATCATCGAGCACCAGCTCAATTTCCTTAGGATAGATATTATAACCTCCGGAAATAATCAGATCCTTGTTGCGACCCACAATATGCAAGTACCCATCTTCGTCAATTCGCCCCAGATCACCCGTGATAAAAAACCCAGTTTCACGCAATTCTGCAGCGGTTTTTTCAGGCATTTGCCAATATCCTTGAAAAACATTGGCGCCACGCACTTCAACCTCGCCAATTTCGCCTTGCGGCAACGCATGGCCATCAGCATCGCAAATCTTGACCTCAACCCCGGGCAAGGGCAAGCCCACGGTTCCCGCGCGCCGATCCCCTTCATAGGGGTTCGAAGTGTTCATATTGGTTTCAGTCATACCATATCGTTCAAGAATGCGATGGCCGGTGCGCGCTTCAAAGCGGGAATGGATTTCGGCTAAAAGCGGCGCCGAGCCAGAGATGAATAGCCGCATATGCGCGGTTGATGCCGCGGTAAAACGCGGATCGTCTAGAAAACGCGCGTAAAATGTTGGAACACCCATCAAGCTTGTTGCTTTGGGCATATATTTGGCGATCGCATCGAGATCAAATTTCGGAAGGAAGATGAGGCTGCCACCCGAAATTAACGCAATGTTGGTTGCCACGAAAAGACCATGCGTGTGAAAAATCGGAAGGGCGTGAAGCAAGACGTCATCTTCCGTAAACTGCCAAGCTTCCACCAGCGCCAAGGCGTTTGATAATAGGTTTTTCTGCGTCAACATCGCACCTTTCGATCGCCCTGTGGTGCCGGATGTGTAAAGAAAGGCCGCAAGGTCATTCTCGCTACGCGCCACCGTTGGAAAAAGAATGGGCATTTTTTGTATCTTGGCGTTCAGCGAGCCGCTTCCATCCGCATTCAGCGTTTCTATTATTGCCCCCAGCCTACCAGCCAAAGGCGCCAGTGCCGCTTGTTTGCGGCCTTCGCAAACGATCAACGAGGCACCACTATTTTCTATAAAGTAGGCAAGCTCATCGACTGTGTAGGCCGTGTTCAATGGCAGGAAAACCAGACCGGCTTGCGCACATGCTGCATATAGGGCCAATGCCTCGGGTGATTTTTCAATTTGAGCTGCGACTCGGTCACCCGGCTTTAGCTTAAGCTGGAGCATCGCATTAGCAATTTGGGCCGCACGGCTCAGAAAATCCTGATGCGTAATCGTCGACCCATCCAAAAGATGCAAAAAAGGAGTTGTTTTGCCGGCATGTCGACCAAAAAGACCATCATAAAGCGGGTTTGCCACTGCGTTACCTTTCATGTGTCCGCGCACGCGCGGCTTCTCGAGCAAGGGCCTGTACATCCGGGGTTGCCGCCACATCTTTAGTGCTTACAAAAGCCTCATGGTTCTGAGACACATCACGCAGATCGTAAAGATAGTTGACCATGGCGCCACCCGATTGACTTCTTCCATTTTCTGAAATGTCAGCATCCGCATGCACCGCATGGATAATCGCACCATTTCCAAGATGAAAACGCGCGACTGGATCAGCCGGTAGACCATCCTGCGCTTTGGCATTAAGCAAGTAATCGGCGGCCAATGCTTTCATCTGCCTTGGTTGTTCGCTGTCCCATGCGTGGTTTTCATGCGCAAGCCACTTGGTCAGACTTGGAATGGGTGACAAAGTGACGAATGTTGTGAGCCCCGTCAGCTCGGTAGCAAGATCTGACACCACTTGCTTAATTAATGAATTGCCAAAAGAAATACTCGCCAAACCAGGCTGACAATTGGAAATCGAATAAAAAACTGCCGTATCGGCCTCTGCTTCGGGAAGCGCTTTGCGATCCTGCGCCAACAGCCTTTGAACCGATCCCGGAATACCTTTGTTCAACGCAACCTCCACGAAGATCAACGGTTCGTCTGGCATAGAGGGATGAAAGAACGCAAAACAACGCCGATCCGTTGGCTCTAATCTGCGGCGCAGATCATCCCAGCTATCGATCGCATGGACGGCCTCATAGGCGATAATCTTCTCCAAAATATGCGCCGGGCTTTCCCAGTTAATCGGGCGCAGCACCAGAAAACCACGATTGAACCAACTGGAAAAGAGATGCCGGAAATCCAGATCCAAAGCTTCAAGGTCTGGCACGCCCCGCCCGATCCGCAGAAGATCGGCGCGCATTCGAACCAAAGCTCCCGTGGCACCTGGAACACGATTTAAACGCCGCACCATTTCCTGTCGGGCCGGCTCTGCAGCTGAAGCAAAGGCGCGGTAAGATGCTTTTGACGGTGTTTTTTCATAAGCTTCAAGGGTGCGCCGAACGCTCGCTGGATCAATGTTCATCGCCGTCGCAAGATAGTGAAAAAACTCTGATTTCTGCGCGTCATCCATTATCTCGAAGCGCGACAGAATATCCTCAGCAAGGGCCAAGCCAGAGATTTCCCCTGTGGTTCCAACCAAGTCATCTGCCAATGCGCTCAGAGGTCGACGATCACTTTGTAAAGGCATCCTGCGGCGATAGCGCCGCGCAAACACCGTTGACAGAAGGTCAGATAGGTTCATGGGGTCAAATGCCCTTTCAAAAAAGCCGCAATGTTGCGCATAGATTGCTGCGCCTCCGGGATGCGGTGGTGCCATTCAAAAACATGCCACAGCCCCTCCCAGACCTGCAAATCAACCTCTACACCGCTTTCTCGAAGGCAGCGTGAAAGACGCACAGACAAGCTCAGCAACAAGTCTCGCGTGCCCGTTGTAATGAGGCAGGGCGGAAACGCGCTATCATAAGACCCGTTGATTGGAGAAATATCGGGATTTGTGATGTCATGATCACCAGCATAGAGCCGCGCAGCCGTTTTAGACTCTTGTATCTTCAATGAAGGATCCCGCCCGTCATTGAACATCTGGCTGTCACTCGACATATCAAGATCGCACCACGGCGACAAAAGCGCCATCGCGTGCGGCAAAGGAAAGCCCGCCATTTTTGCGCGTAACATCGCAGCAAGCACCAGATTGCCCCCAGCAGATTCGCCAACACATGCAAATGGTCGTTCGCAAAGCGCCTGATAAACAGAAAACCCATCATCAATGGCAGCGGGCCAAGGATGTTCTGGAGCCAGCCGATAGCTTGGGATGATCAGCGCAGCACCTGTCATCGCGCAAAGGGGCGCTGCGATGGTTAAGTCCTCATATGCACTGCCTTGGATGAACCCTCCACCAAACCCATAAAGTATCGGCCAAGATACCGTGGTTTTCGGCGGTCTTACCTCTAAACACTCGACATCGTTGATGATGATATGGCGGGTTGTCACTTTGGTGGTTGCCAAAACCTGCCTAACAGCCGGAGTGATATAGGCTTTTGTCGCGGACCGCAGATCCGCCAATGTCGTCTCCGAGCGCCCCGACGGCGCGGGTTCCTCGTTGCAAAGAAAGCGCTGAGCTTCCGCGCTGAGATGTCCCTTGAGCATCAAATACCTCTCCTTTTGTATCTCCTATGCAGCCCTTGGCTAAGGCCAGATTCTCATCAGAAAATAAGCTTGTTTAAATCTGCCCCGCGCCTTGCAATGGCAAGCCGCGAGGCAAGCGTTTTTCTGGATCATAAAACGGCAGATCAACGATCGTGCAAGTGCCCTTGTCAGATTGCTGCGATTTTAAGGTTAGCGTTTTGCCAGACCACTCATCGGGCTGATCAAACCGGGCATACCCTATTCCGCACTTCAAATAGGGTGAAAGCGCACCAGTTGTGACCATCCCAACGGGCGCACTGCCGCTAAGGATTAAATCGCCGGAGCATGGGGTGGCCGCAATGCAGCGCAATCCAAAAATTCGGGTTGCAGGAGCGGCCGCCTTTAAGGCATCGCGGCCTATAAAACCTTTTTTACTGAGATCAACAAACCGCTCCAACCCTGCCTCATAAGGGGTCATAGAGATGTCAAAATCGCTGCCGCTATCTAAAATGCCAGCCTCGATCCGGCGTGTATTCATCGCCTGCATGGAACTGAAAACCAGACCATGAGGGGCTCCTTTTTGCATCAAGTGATCCCACAAGCGCGGACAATCTGTTTGATCGCCAAGGGTGTAGAGTTCATACCCCAATTCTCCGGTCCACCCCGTGCGCGACACATAGACTTGCTGACCGTCAAAATCAAAAAGGCCAGAATGAAAATATTTCAAGCTTTCGGTGAGCGCGCCCGAAGATGCAGCCTGCATAATAGGAAATGAGTTTGGCCCCTGCAGCTGCAATACCCGCGACTTAGGATCGCTGAACGTGACATCAAAGCCTTGGCTATGGGCCAAAAGCCACGGCTCTAGATCACCATCAGGATGCACAAACCAAAAGCGGGTCTCGGCCAGTCGAAACAAGATGCCATCCATAAAAATACCACCTTGATGGGTGCAAATCAACGCATAGCGCCCGCGATCAATTTTCATATCGCTGATCCGTCTGGCGACGATGCGCTCTAGAAAGGCAACAGCATCGGGGCCAGAAATTTCGACAGGGCGTTCGGGCACATCGAATAGCGCTGCCTGTTTTCGCAGGGCCCAATACCCCAACTCTGAAGGATCGCCGTTATGATGGGCAAAGAAACGGCCCGCCGCTAGGCGTAACACCGTCTTATCATTGGCATAGCAATGATGAAAAGGCGATAATTCTTTGCCCCCAATATAGGTCGGGAAGATATGCGCAGGATCAAGAGCAGGGTGCTCATTCATCAGCGGCCTGCACTTTCACCCCATCATAGAAGGCACAAATCTTATTCCCGTCAAAATCGCGAATATAGGCATAGCAGATGCTGCTGCCCTCTTCGCGCGGACCAGGGGCGCCCTCATCGCTACCGCCGTTTTGTAAACCCAGCCTATGAAACTGCTCAAGCGCTTGCATTGTTGGAGCGGACAGGGCGATCATCGTTCCGTTCCCGCGTGTTGCCGGGGCTTGATCAAAGGGCATAGTGACGTAAAATTCAATTGCATCTCTTGCAGCTTTAGGAGCGTAAGCCGCGTAGGTTTCTACACGTTCAACCTGTACCAATCCAAGCGGAGCCAGAAGAGCATCGTAAAATCTTGCGCCTCGATCCAGATCATTTGTGCCGATCATCACATAGCCAATCATGTCTTCCCTTCTTTTCTTTCGAGTAGTCCCTTGCTTATTGGCGTGGCGCAAACTCTGCATTTTGCCACAGATCCGCATCAATCCGCGGCAAGGGCGCTCGACCCAAAATATCATCGCTGAGTTTTTCGGCCAGCATGATGGTGGGCGCATTTGTATTCCCGTTGGTTACAAACGGCATGATAGAGGCATCGACCACGCGCAGCCCAGACACGCCATGCACCCGCCCGCGCGCATCCACTACGGCCCCCTTATCCGTCGCTGCCCCCATCCGGGCCGTGCAGGACAGGTGCCATTGTGTTGTCGCATGAGATGTCAGAACCTGATCGAGGCCATCGTCTGAATGGATGTCAGAGCCCGGAAAAATCTCATCCCCTTTAAGATCGGAAAAGGCAGGTTGCTCAACAAGCTCTCGGACCAAGCGGATACCTTTGCGCATAAGATCTCGGTCGCGCGCATCTTTGAGATAGTTCACCAAGATGCGTGGCGGATCGCTAGGATCGGAAGAACGCAGCTCAATTTTGCCGCGGCTATGCGCCCGCATCAGCCCAACATGAATTTGAAAGGCATGCTCTTGAAGCGGCGCCCATGTTCTATCATCTACCGCAATCGGCGAAATGATGATCTGCAAATCCGGATAGTCCACGCCCGGCCCCGAGCGGACACAGCCCAGACCTTCAAACAGGTTAGAGGCGACGATGCCGCCGCGTGTCATCATCCATTGAATCCCGGCCCCTAGCTTGGCCAGCGGCTTTGTCTTGGGCCAAAACGAAACGGGCTGCTTGCATTTATACTTCAGCACGAAATCAGGATGATCATTCAGGTTTTGGCCAACACCTGGAAGATCACTCAGAACGTCCAACCCCATATCTCGAAGATGCCCAGCCGGACCGATACCTGAAAGCATGAGAATCTGCGGTGACCCAACGGCGCCCGCGCTCAGAATAATCTCTTTTCGAACATGGGCGCTGCGCAAGATGCCAGCGCCGGTTTTATAGGTCACCGCCACGGCTTTGCTACCGTCAAAATTAATTTTCTGCAACAGCGCCCGCGTCAGTATGGTCAGGTTTGATCGCTTGCGCACGGGATCAAGATACGCCCTCGCGGTGCTCCAGCGCTCGCCCTTAAAAACGGTGCGATCCGAGACGCCGAAACCTTCCTGACAATAGCCGCTCACATCGTTTGTTATGGGGTATCCAGCCTCTTGGCCCGCTTTGATAAAGGCCAGCGTGATTAAATCCTGAGGATCCGCGCGGTGCACGTGAAGCGGACCACCCGCGCCGCGGAACGCATCCCCGCCGCCGCCATAGTTTTCCATGCGTTTGAAATATGGCAGCACATCTGCATACCCCCAACCGGGGCATCCGGCCTGCTGCCAACCGTCATAATCCAACGCATGCCCGCGGATGAAAACCATGCCATTAATCGATGACGAACCACCGATTGTTTTGCCGCGGTCATGTTGAATAACGCGGCCATCCAACCCGGGCTCAGGCTCACCTTGAAACGCCCAATTATGCGTTGTGCTGGTCAGGTTTGACAACACGGCCGCCGGCATTTTGAGCGAAAGCGCGCCCGTATCACGGCCGGCCTCAATCAACAAAACCCGATTGCCTGCATCACTGCTGAGGTGATTGGCCAAAACACAGCCAGCCGATCCTGCCCCTATAATGATGTAATCGAATTCCATTTCGACATTCTCCGCAAAATTTCGCCCAATCCACGCCTTGTTTGATACTTGAAACGCCTGCGTGGACGTTTTGTTAACCTTTCTTTTAAAGATATACTTACCGTTTGACAATATACTGACCAAAGGTTAGTAAAAATTGAATAGTGACTGGAGACGTTGGTGCCACTCAACTCGGCTTTAGCATGTGCAAAAATTCCGACTGGACTAAATTTCCGTCCGGTTGCCTTGGCGCGTTTGGAAACTTGGATTACCGCTCCCGAAATGGGGGGCGATGAATGGGGGCACGTAAGATTATGCTTATTCGTTCGCCTCACCACGAAAGACGGAATATATGGCTGGGGTGAAGCTTTTGTGCTGCCCTATCGTGAAAAAGCGGATGCAGAAATCATTCATGCGCTGAGTCGCTCGGCAAGCAAATTAAAATCTATTTCACCTTGGGCATTTCGTGATCTGGCAAAGCAAGCCGCCGCGCGTCATCATAGCTTAGAGTTTAGCGCCGCGAGTAGCGCGTTGGAAATGGCCTTATGGGATATCTTAGGCAAGCTTTTGAACGCACCGCTCTGCGACTTATTGGGCGGCGATCACAACGGCGCCATTCCGATTCATGGAAATATCCGGAGCGCCACGCAATGGGATGTCGCTTCGCTTGAAACACGCGCAACCGATATTGTTGCCCAAGGGTATAGGGCGATCAAAATCCACCCCATGCTGAACCACGCGGCGCAGGACGCCGCGATCGGCGATGACATTGCGCTTCTGGTTGATTTGGATGCTCAAGGCAATGCCAACGCCGCGATACAGATCGCACAGGCAATCGAACCCGCGCATGTTTATTGGTTTGAAGAACCCATCGACGGAAACGACATTCAGGCCCTTGCTCAGATCTGCAAAGACACGGGGCTGCGGGGTGTGACGGGTGAAAAACATTGCTGTTTGGCACATTTTCGCGCCGTACTGGCTGCAGGTGCCGCCGATATTCTAAACCCTGACATAGCCGCAGTAGGGGGGATTTTGGACCTGCTTGAGCTTGCAGAACTGGCCAAGCCGCAGGGCGTTCAGATCTCGCCACATTGCTGGAATTCTATGACTGTTGCGGCCGCGGCGATGCTCCATGTTTGCGCGTCAATCCCCAACGCTGAACTGGCCGAAATATATCCCGAATATATCCCATATGGCGAAAAATTTGCGCTTAAAGCGTTCCATCTGGAAAGAGAGTATGCCCATCTTTCATATAAGCCGGGGATTGGTGTTGACCTTAATGTATCGGCTCTGCACAATCTGTGTGAGCATCATCAATCCACTTGCCTGAGCCTTGCGGAGGCAACCTGTTGAACGCATCCCTTGAAGTCAAAGCGAAACTTGCCTGCCTTTATGCAGGCGCTGTGTGGGGGTTATTCTGGATTCCCCTTAGGGCTCTCGAAGAAGCAGGCGTTCACGGTCTTTGGATCACCGTTGTCTATTTTCTTATACCGACAATCTGCCTTACTCCCGTTACCCTAACGCGATGGAAGCATGTCAAAAAGGGCGGGCTTTCATTGCAACTAACAGCAATGTTATCTGGCGGAGCATTGCTGCTTTACTCAACGTCAATCGTATACACGGATGTGGTGCGGGCCATGCTGCTGTTTTATCTAACGCCGATATGGGCGACGATATTGGCACGGATCTTTCTAAGCGATGCGATCATCCCAAGCCGCATACTTGCTATGGCAATGGCCATTCTTGGCATGTTGACCATTTTTGGTCTGGGCGCGCGGTTTCCCATTCCGCAAAATATAGGGGATTGGCTTGGTATTGCCTCGGGGGTTCTTTGGGCGATAGCGATGGTGCGCCTGCGCATGTCTGAAAGCCATTCAGCCATCGAGTTGACGGCCGGCTTTTTTCAGTGGTCGCTAATCTTTTCCGCAAGCGCTGCATTTTTACTGGCCCCCGCTTATATCCCAAAAGTTGAGCAGGCTTTACCGGCGCTGCCATTGCTACTGATTTTCATGGCGCTTCTGGTTTTGCCCGGCACCTATGCCTCGCTTTGGGGGCCAAAATATCTAAGCCCAGGTATCGTTGGCCTATTATTCATGACCGAAATCGTCGTTGGGGCAATTTCGGTGGCGCTTTTAGCTGGCGAACCCTTTGGTATCCGTGAACTTACGGGCGTTTTGCTTATCGCCGGGGCAAGCATGCTGGAACCACTTTTGGCGCTCCGTCGCCCGCGTCGAAATCTCCATCCCATTGATTAAACGGCGCTCTAAACTCGCAGGAATTTTTCTTTAAAAGCCTTAGAGCCCAGCGCAATATCTGCAACTGCCTTAATCTTCTTGCGGGCCTCTTTATGCTTGGTGGCGCTTATTTCATCCATAGGCAGCATTTTTTCGATGGCAAATTGCATTTCCGATATGGCCATATTGGTCTCGACCGGGTGCGGCAACAGGCCAGCGCGCACCCAAATGCCATCAATATGGACCCCAAAATGGCGCGCCACCTGCTCGGCCTCCTGTTCTGGCAAAAAATGTTTCAACTCATGCATCAAGTTGCTTCTGATGCGTTCATTATTGGCAATCTGAACGCGCTGGCATTCTGTATTATGGGGCACTTCAGAAATCAGAGACACCCAAGCTTGGCACACTTGACGGTTAAAAATAGTTTCAAAAAAATTGGCGACGATAATCGCCCAGAGCCGTTCATACGGGGTTTCGGCATAGCGGTATAATTCGACAACGGATCCGCTGAGCAACGTGTTAGACCTTCGAAACACGGCCTCAAGCAAAGCACTTTTATCTTTAAAATGGTGCAACACCACACCTTTTGAAACACCCGCAATATCGCCAACTTTTTCCAATGTAGTTTTTCGCAAACCGTATCGAATCACCGCCTCAAAGGCAGCACGAGACAGTTCGACTCGTCTAATAGCTCGGATGGAACTGGTTCTCATATGGGAGCACCCTCAGAAATCTACATTGTTATTATAGCCATAGTTTTGACGAAAAACCTAAAAAACACAACCATTGACATAAAAAACTTTCTAATGGTAAGTTTTATCTACAATAAGAAAGAAAAGGGGCGGCCACCAACGGTGGAACGTCGATAATCAAAGGGAGAAACCATGCAACAGATTAGTAAAGTAACCAGCGTTCTTGGCTTTGCCATGCTTGGATTGGTTAGCAGCGCCGCTGCCGATAGCAGCGATCCAATTAAAATCGCCGTCAATGAATGGACCGGACAGCATGTGTCGGCGCATATCTCGGGCAGCGTTTTGCAAGCTGCAGGATATACTGTCGAATATGTTACCGCCGGCGCGGTGCCGCAATTTGCCGCCATTGCGCAGGGAAATCTACATCTGCAGCCCGAAACATGGGGCAATAACGTGGGAGACATTTACCCCAATTCTGTTGCCAATGGTGATATTGTCGTCTTGGGTTCAACAGGCCTTGAGCCAACAGAAAGCTGGATGTACCCAAGCTACATGAACGCACAATGCCCCGGTTTACCAGATGTGAACGCACTGATCGCCTGCTCGCAGCTTTTTGCCGCGGCTGAAACGTTCCCCAAGGGACGTTTAATAACCTATCCTGCCGATTGGGGCACGCGCTCCAAGGATTTGGTCAACAGCGCGGGCTTACCATTTGAACCGATTGCCGGCGGATCAGAAGGCGCTATGATTGCCGAAATGCAGGCCGCCTATAAGACACAATCCCCCATGTTGGTGATGTTTTGGGAGCCGCATTGGGTTCACTCAGAAATGGATTTCGACTGGGTTCAATTCCCCGGCTATACCGAGGATTGCGACACCAACCCTGAACCCGGCATTTACCCCGACAAAACAGGCGATTGCGGCTTCAAACAGGCCAATATCTCTAAAATCGTGTCGCGTGACTTTGAAACCACCTGGCCCGGCGCCTTCAAAATCATAGAAGCCTTGTCCATCGACAATGCTATGCAGAATTCGCTTCTTTTAGAAATCGATTTCAACAAACGTGAACTTGAAGAGGTGATCGCAGAGTGGATGGTGAACAATGAAACCACTTGGAAGCCTTGGGTTGCCGCAGGCAGTTGATCCTGCTGGCAGCTGAACAGTCAAACGGGGCGGTCTCATTCCACCGCCCCGTTTCACAACTTAACCATAACAAAAAGTTCTGATATGATTTGCGGGCCAGCTTAAAACAGGCCAGAGTCGCTGGACTGCTCTGGCGAATCTAAAGGGGGGGAGCATGACACAGAAGAGCGAGGCCACCGTTAAAATCGCCTGTCGCAATGTGTGGAAAATATACGGCAACACTCCCAATTCTTATTTTGATCACCCCACCGGTCCCGCCAGCGATAACATCCCAGAATTGGTTGATAAAATAAGGCAGAACGGCGCAATCCCAGCGGCTGCAGATGTGTCTTTCGACGTGAATGAGGGTGAGATTTTTGTTATTATGGGTCTGTCCGGTTCTGGTAAATCCACGATGGTGCGCTGCCTGTCGCGCCTTGTCGAGCCGACCCGCGGGGAAATTTTACTCGATGGCGAAGATCTGCTTAAGAAAAACAAGTCTGAGCTGATCGATATCCGCCGTCACAAAATGGGTATGGTTTTTCAAAGCTTCGGTTTGCTTCCGCACCTATCTGTGGCAGAAAACATCTCATTCCCTCTTAGCCTGCAAGGCTTGTCGGCCAAAGAGCAGCACGAAAAAACAGCGCGGGTGATTGAGCTGGTTGGGCTGGAAGGGCGCGAAAAAAGTTTTCCGCGGCAACTCTCCGGGGGACAGCAACAACGGGTGGGGATTGCGCGTTCCTTGGCGGTAGAGCCAGAGCTGTGGTTTCTAGACGAGCCATTTTCCGCGCTTGATCCGTTGATCCGGCGCCAGATGCAAGATGAATTTCTGCGGATTCAATCCACGTTGAAAAAATCCATCGTCTTCATCACGCATGATTTTCTAGAGGCGCTGCGCATTGCCGACCGAATGATGATCATGCGCGATGGCATGGTTGTTCAGATCGGCACACCCGCTGAATTGATCATCAATCCGGCAGATGACTACGTGGCCGAATTTACCAGTGATGTACCTTTGGCGCGCGTGTTGTTGGCGCGCGATGTGATCGACGATACCGCAATGGTGCAAGCGGGCATGTTTGAAGTGCAAGAAACGGTTTGCGTTGAAGATCTGCTTTGCCATCTGGCAATTCATCGCGACGGCGTTGCGGTTGCCCAGAATGGGAACCCCATCGGCGTTGTTACCCCGACATCGGTGGTATGTGCTTTGTCGAAGGGTTCAGAAGTTAAACCTGATACCACGCGGCAGCAGGAGGCCGGATGATGCGCGCCGACACGGATGCCGTCAAAAACTCTCAAAAGCCGGCAGGGCGTTTTTCCTTGCTTCTTTGGTTTGCGATACTGGCTGTGACCTTAGGGTTGTTGGCCCTGCGCGACGCGGCCCCATGGCTGATCGTCTTTCCCGACGAATGGGTTATGCCGATCGTATTGGTTCTAAACACCATGATGACCTGGGTCGTAGAGGCAACAGGGGCATTTTTTCGTACAGTTTCTATGGGCCTTGACGTGCCTATGGATGCGGTGCGCAGCCTTTTAACCTGGCTGCCCTGGTCCGTCTCAGTGTTTATATTGGTGAGTATTGCTTATGCGGCATCAGGGTGGAAGCTTGCCGTTTTTACGGCTTTTTCTGTCAGTTACATGCTGATTGTGGGGCTTTGGATTGAGTCGATGAATTCGCTCGCTTTGGTGGTGGTATCGGTGCCGCTGGCCGTGTTGATTGGGTTTGCCATCGGAACCGTAGGGTTTTTCTATCCGCGCGCGGAACGTGCCATCATGGTCACCTTAGATGCGCTACAAACTATTCCAGCCTTTGCCTATTTGCTTCCTATCCTGCTGCTATTTGGCTTTGGCGTCGTGGTGGGGCTGATTGCGGGCATCTTATATGCCTTCCCTCCGATGGTACGCAACACGCTGCTTGGTCTACGCCGCGTTGCGCCGGAAGTGATCGAATCTGGTTTGATGTCGGGGGCCACGGCGACCCAATTGTTCTTTCGGGTGCGCGTGCCAAGCGCAGCAAGACAAATTATGTTAGGGATTAACCAGACCACGATGGCGGCGTTTTCAATGGTGATCATTGCGTCAATTATTGGTGGGGCCTCCGATATTGGCTGGGAAGTTTTATCGGCGATGCGCAAGGCACGGTTTGGTGAAAGCTTGGTGGCAGGCGTGGTGATTGCCTTGATGGCCATGGTTATGGATCGTATAACGGCGGGGTTTGCAAACCGAAAACCAAAGGAAACGAACCTTGTTTCCGAACCGTTTTACTGGCGTCACCAATTTACTTTAACCGCCGTTACGGGCGCCTTATGCCTTTATTTTATTAGCCTTATTTTGCCACCACTTCAAACCTATCCAAAGTCTTGGGTCTACGACCCATCTGGCCCTTTAAACAACGCGATCGATTATATCATCATTGAATATGCAGCCTGGATTGCGCTGATTAAAACTTGGGCGTTCTTTTACCTAATGCTTCCAATCAAAATGGGTTTAGAGCAGGTGATTTCGCCCTTTTCTTGGGGGTTCACATTTACCCCCGCATTGAAGGCCGGTTATGCTTTGACGGCACTGGCATTGATGGCGCTTGCAGGGCTGCGAAGACGGCAGAGACTTGCGGTGGTGATTGGATTGCTGGCGATTATGCTGTTTTTTGGATTGACCCGCATGCCATGGCCTGCGCTCTGGTTGATTATGGCTTTTGTTTGCTGGCAATTATCTGGTCCAAAGCTGGCTTTGTCCGTTTTAATCGGGCTCGCCTATCTGTTACTGTCAGGCATCTGGCCGCAGACCTTACTGAGTGTTTATCTCTGCGGCATTGGTGTCGTTTTGTCATTCACCCTTGGCTCTGCACTGGGCATTTTGGCCTCTGAATTCAAATCTGTTTCGCGGGTTTTGCAGCCCATTAATGACACGCTGCAAACCATGCCACTCTTTGTGCTGCTGATCCCTTTTGTAATGATCTTCAAAATTGGCGAGTTCACAGCCCTCCTGGCTGTGATGGCTTATGCCATGGTCCCTGCAATCCGGTATTCTGAGCATGGATTGCGAAGCGTACCGCATGAGGTGATTGAAGCGGCCACTTGCATGGGCTGCACCCGTTGGCAATTATTGTGGCGGGTAAAGATTCCCTTGGCTCTTCCCGAAATGATGCTGGGCCTTAATCAGACAATCATGTTCGGGATTTCTATGCTGGTTATCGCGGCCTTAGTGGGCACCAGCGGCCTGGGTCAACAAGTCTATATCGGGCTGGGAGATGGTGATTTTGGCGTTGGTATAACCGCCGGGATCGGCATGGCGATTATCGCAATCATCGCAGACCGGATGACCGCTGCCTGGAGCGTCAAGCTGCAGGAACGCTACACATCAAACCCAGCCAGCTGAAGGTTAGCGCTATGGTAAAAACACCTGCCCTGCCCCTGACAAGTACGCATTGGGGCACCTATCGCGCCAAGGTCGCGAATGGCCGCGTGCAAGAGCTGCTACCCTTTGAGCATGACCAAGACCCCTCGCCCATCGGGCCAGGCATTTTGGATGTGCAGCATGGGCCAATGCGCATAGATATGCCTATGATACGCAAAAGCTGGTTAGAGGGCAAAGCTGGCCATAGCACCGACTTGCGCGGGCGCGAGCCGTTCGTGGCCGTAAGCTGGGCGGATGCGAACCGTCTGGTTGCGGATGAGCTTACGCGGGTGCGCCGCGACTTTGGCAATCAGGCGATCTATGGCGGCTCTTACGGCTGGGCCAGCGCCGGCCGGTTTCATCATGCCCAAAGTCAACTCAAGCGGTTTTTGAACTGCATCGGCGGCTTTACCAGTTCAAAATTCACCTATAGTTTCGCCGCTGCTGAGGCCATGGTGCCGCATATCCTGGGCAGCTTTCGCGCGTATCTGGACACCTGTACAAGTTGGGAAGTGATCAGGGACCACACGCAGCTTTTCGTCTGTTTCGGAGGCGTGCCGCTGAAAAACGGTCAGATCAGTCAAGGCGGCACCGGCTGTCATATTCAGCGCGAAGCCTTGTTGGCCGCAGGCAGCGCGGGGATCAAGATTATCAATGTCAGCCCCATAAAATCTGACATGCTTGAAGATGTTGACGCTGAATGGGTGCCCCTGCGCCCTAATACGGATGTGGCGATGATGCTGGGGCTAGCGCATACTTTGCAGATCGAAGGGCTTACGGATCAGGCCTTTTTGGATCGTTACACGCAGGGATTTGAAGCCTTTCTGCCTTATTTGATGGGCGAGCCCGACGGCATCGCAAAAACCGCGGATTGGGCAGCTAAGATTTGTGAAATTCCTGCAGAGACGATCCGCGCATTGGCCCGCCGCATGGCAGCCCAGCGCACGATGATTTCACTCAGTTGGTCGCTCACGCGTCAAGACCATGGTGAGC
>ERZ802822.465-NODE-465-length-28458-cov-8.498643_pt1 | contig 28458 bp, 26 predicted proteins | sample MGYA00345649_ERZ802822 | MGnify/ENA primary metagenome ERZ802822 (study PRJEB30503, sample SAMEA104212359) | marine metagenome | biome: Westerlies Biome; feature: [SRF] surface water layer (ENVO:00010504) within the epipelagic zone...; material: water...
GTTTTGCTAATATTTTGCTAATGAATTGATTCAGTCTAGGCAAACTGCGGGTTACAGCCCGGTAGCTCGTCAGGCTCATAACCTGAAGGTCGTAGGTTCAAATCCTACTCCCGCAACCAATTCTATCTATCTAAGACAATAGCTTATTACAGGCGCAATCCTTCGGGTTTGCGTCTTTTTTTGTATGATTTTAGCTGATATAACTAACTGCCTCTACATTGCTCTGGCGCATGGTTTGGCGCCACTTATGCCGATATGGCACGCTGCCAAAAAAAATCGGCTATATTCTAAAAATTATAGAATTTATTACAAGCGTTATAAGCTCGCCGGCCATATTTGGGCGGCAACTATAAATAGGGATAAAACGAAGTTTAACATAAAAAGCACAACTGACAATCCATGATATATCTTAAATCTTGTTTCACGAATGCCCTCATCAAGCTGTAAATTGTCTCGTATGCTATTTATCTTTGGCGTTAGAAACAAAAGATTTATTGCAAAACTGAGAGTAATCACTCCAGACCAAAAAAGAATAAAGGGTTGATTAATACTATAAATAGTCATGTTACCGGCGATTCCTAAAACCAATCCTAACAGGAACATTTTTGGGAAAATTGCTCTAAGGAATGAAGCTAGATAATCCCCTTCTAATGTTGAAATCGCACTAGGAGAGACAACGGCAACGAAGAAAATCATTACGCCAATAAGCATTGAGTAATTTATTATAATTGCCCAGATTATCAAAGGTAGCCCCTATACTAAGATTATGTACTTGTCTAAATGGATGTGTTGTCTGAAAAGTAAACTCCCAAAAAAAACTTTAATCCGAATGCGGTGTGACTACATTTTCTTAAGTTTCCTAATATTCGCGCTACAGTTCAAATTACACCCCCGCAACCAAATTTATTAGGTTTTATGATTGTCAAATTAGAATTATCGATCGTATCGCTAAAAGGCCAAAAAGATAAACAACTCTGCCCCTAGGGTTAATCAGGGGATTCAAACCTTATGGAAGGGGGCCCCCTTTTTTTTGTGAGGGCTGTAAAGAGCCAGTAATGTTACCGTCATTTAAGTGTCATCTAACTGTCACTAAGTTCCGCTAATTCTGCGTCTATCATAATATATAGCTCGGAGAATTTTGGATGAAACATGGAATAATAAAAGCAAGCATCATAGGCGCTCTATGCTCTTTGCTGTCAGTCGGGGGGGCCTTTGCGGCGAGTTTTACAGTCGTAAACTCAAATGATTCAGGGGCTGGCTCTCTTAGAGAAGCGTTACAACAAGCAAGCGGCATAGAAGAAGCGAATGCTATTTATATCCAATCAAACGGACATATCAACATTAAGTCCCCATTGATTTATAGCGCGCAAAGCCCGTTATTTTTGTTTGGACAAAATCAAACCATCAAAGCAAATGAAGATTTCACCCTACTCACGATTTCTGAAGGTGCTGATTTATCAGTTGAGCATCTCAAATTCCAAGGGCCAGGCGGCTTTGACATTAACAACAGAGCAGACTTGGATGGCAACAAAGGCAAAGGCATTTTCATTGATGTAAGAGACACGCAAACAGGCGTTTTAAAATTAGTCCTGCATGGCGTTAGGGTATCTGATGTCGGCGGCCACGGTGTTCATGTGTTTGACTGTACGATTGCAAAAGATGCTCCTTTGAAATGTGGCGAAGGATATGGCGGTGCCGGTGTAGGCTCTGATGCTTCTATCTCTATCAGCATGAATGGCTCTTCTATTATTAATGTGGGCATGGGTGGCTATGATGCGGACGGTCTAAGGGTGGATGAACGCGGCTTAGGCGATATTAACGCATCCATCGTTAATAGCCAGTTCCTGAATAATGGCGCTGATGGCGTTGAGTTTGATGAAGGTCAGGAAGGCTCTGTTATTATGCATGCGGTTGCATCAAAATTTAATAATAACGGAATTTATTGTGATGTTTCAATTATGAAACCATTTATGCCGTCAGAAGATGAAGGTGAATTTGAGGATAATCAAGTAAAGCCAGCTGATATCATCTCTAACCTTGTGATAGATATTACAGAAGAGGGCAAATATAACGGCGCTATTAAAACAGGATCGCCAGATGATGGATGTCTTGAAACAGAAGTTAAGTTCCATGATTCAGGGTTCGTTGAAGAATTCGAAATCGCGATTGATACCGATGATGGCGTTGATATAGATGAAGCAGGTGAAGGCGATATTTCTGGACAAATCTTTGATTCAGAAGTTAACGCAAATGCTGATGAAGGCTTTGATATTGACGAGCTAAATGCAGGGGGCATCTTTATGACTATTAATAATACGATTGCCCGTGATAATAGCGATGATGGCTTCAAACATTCAGAAGAAGATGAGGGCTCTGTTGTTGGTCAGATAGAAAATTCTATTGCAAAGGATAATGGCGGAAAAGGCTTTGTTTTTGAAGAAGAAAACGAAGGCAATGTGTTTATCATGGCAAGTGATGTTACGACCTCAAATAATGATGATAGTGATGATACAGGCATGGAGCTGGTTCAAGATGATGAGGGAAGCGGCGCTGCTTATATCAGTGATTCTTCTGTTGAAGATGGATTTGATATCTCAGGACTAGACAGGCTGTAATAAAAAACAAATTAAGAAAAAAGGCTGGGAATGATTTTCCAGCCTTTTTTTATGCATAAATTTTGGTCTATAAAGGGCAATATGTCGTAAAAATGTCAAACCAAATCAAAAAATAACGATTTTAATGTTAAAATATTCAAGCCTTTGGGTGTTTGAACAGATACAAAAAATATCTCTATATTCAATATTAATTAGGTATTTATACTTTAATAGAGAAATTAAATTACGGAGGAAATCACATGAAACGCAGGAATTTTATTAAAAATACAGCCCTCATAGGGGCATCTACAGCCGCCGCAACAGCAACCTTAAGCGCACCCGCATTAGCGCAAAGCAAGAAAAAATAGATTGCTGTATCCGCATTTGGTAAAGCAGGTCTGCTTGGTCAAGCATTGGATGGTTTTGCTAATTCAGTTGGCCAAATGTCAGGCGGAAGGCTTACCATTGATACCTATCACGCAGGTGAACTCGTAGCGCCATTTGAAGCGATTGATGCGGTGCAGTCTGGCACAGCACAAATGGGTTATGGGGCGCCTTATTACTGGACAGGAAAATCAGATTCTATCGCCTTTGTTGCGTGTATGCCATTTGGACTAAACGTTCAGGAACAAAATGCATGGTGTTATTATGGTGGCGGTATCGAATTGGCTGATAAGACAGCCTATAACCCGCTTGGCCTTAAATTCTTGCCATTGGGTAATACTGGCAATCAAATGGGTGGCTGGTATCGCAAGGAAGTAAATACCGTTGCTGACCTTCAAGGATTAAAATTCAGAATGCCTGGTCTTGGCGGTGAAATCTTAAAAACCTTTGGCACTAATGTTATTAATCTGCCTGGCTCGGATGTGCTTGCGGCTCTTACATCTGGTGCAATCGACGGAACAGAGTGGATTGGCCCCGCGGCTGATTTGGGATCTGGGTTATATAAGGTCTGTAAAAACTACTACTATCCTGGTTGGCATGAGCCAGCTACAATTCTAGACAGCTTTTATGATTTGAAGGAATGGGAAGCGCTAGATGATGATCTAAAGATGATTGTAAAGCAGGCTGCTGCAAATACAAATCTGATGGTTCTATCTCGTTATCAAGCTGCTAATAATACAGCTCTACAGACATTAATTAATGAGCATGATGTAAACTTAGCGCCTTATTCTGATGAACTTATCAAGGCAATTGGCGAGCGTGCAACCACGGTTATCCCAGAGCTTGCCCAAAAATCAGCAGATGCAACAGAGCTTTATAATAATCTGGTTACATTCCGTAAAACAATGGTTCAATGGTCTGGCTATTCAGAAGGTAACTTTATGAATAAGCGTATCGCTGCATCATTCCAGACGATATAATTCACATTAAATCTTAAGATAGGGGCAGATTTTGCCCCTATTTATCCCCAATATATATCTCATTTTGTAAAAGATGCTTAGCCGTGATTGACTATATTACAAATCGTATTGATAGGATCTCAGACTTGTTTGGCTTATTGGTTGGCTGGATGATGATTTGTCTGGTTATTAATGTCGCGGTGGTGGTTCTTCTAAGATATTTGTTTTCCATCGGCTTTATATGGATGCAGGAGCTATATATTTGGTTTCATTCTGCTGCATTTTTATTAGGCGCAGGGTATACGCTTCTTCATAATGGGCATGTAAGGATTGATGTTATTTACCGCAATCTTTCTGAGAGAAGCCGTGCAATTATTAATTGTCTTGGAACGCTCGGTCTTGCTCTGCCTGTCTTGCATCTTATATATACCAAAAGTTTGCCAATGATTACACGCTCATGGTCTGTTTGGGAAGGCTCTGTCGAAGCAGGGGGGCTGCCAGGTGTCTATCTGTTTAAAACGTTAATAGCGGTTTTTGCGGTTGCATTTGCATTGCAATTTATCTCTCTCTTCTTAAAAAACCTGAAGATCATAATTTCAAAATGACGGAAACTCTTTTATGGATTCTGAATTATTATCTCTAATCATGTTTGGCGGCACTATCTTGGCGCTGTTGCTCGGGTTTCCAGTGGCAATGACGCTTGGGGGCTCTGCTCTGATATTTGCTTATATCGGTGATGGATTTGGGCTTTTTAATTCAGGAATGCTAAATGTATTTCCCTTAAGAATCTTGGGCATTATGAAAAATGAGCCGTTAATTGCGGTTCCTTTATTCGTGTTTATGGGGGTAATGCTTGAGAAATCTAATATCGCTGGTGATCTGCTGCACTCCATGGGTAGTTTATTTGGAAATTTAAGAGGCGGACTTGGTATATCCGTCCTTCTCGTTGGCGCATTAATGGCAGCATCAACTGGTATCGTAGGTGCTACTGTCGTCACGATGGGTTTGATGAGTATGCCGGTAATGCTTCGCGCCGGTTATAGTCCTAAATTAGCGTCAGGATTAATTTGCGCATCTGGAACTTTGGGTCAAATAATACCGCCCTCCATTGTTTTAATTATTCTTGGGGATATTTTGCAGGGTGCAAATGAGCAGGCCGCTTTTAAAAAAGGCATCCTAGTGCCAGAACCTATTACCGCAATTGATCTGTTTGCTGGGGCGCTTCTGCCAGGCTTGATTATGGTTGTGTTATATATTCTCTTGCAGATTTTCCTTGCAATTTGGTTTCCAAAATCCTGTCCTGCGATTACGCAAATTGATCATATTACAGAAGAAAAACAGGCGAAGTCCATCTATTCTGTTATTATCCCGCCATTAATCTTAATCATTCTTGTGTTAGGCTCCATTTTGGCTGGTATTGCAACGCCCACCGAATCCGCTGCGGTCGGCGCTGTTGGCGCTGTTTTACTTGCGGTTAGAAGAGGTAGCCTTTCATACACAAATTTAATGTTGGTATCGCGCGAGACAGTTAAAATTACCTCGATGATTTTTATGATTTTAATAGGGGCTTCTCTATTCTCTCTCGTTTTTAGGGGGTTTGGCGGCGATCAATTGATAGAGCAATTTCTAGCTAATTTGCCAGGCGGCGAGGTTGGCGCTTTTGTTACTGTCATGCTGGTGATGTTTTTAATGGGGTTCTTTTTAGATTTCATCGAAATCATTTTTATAATGGTACCTCTTGTTGGCCCGCCCTTAATCGGGATGGGGTTTGACCCTATTTGGCTTGGCATTATGATTGCGGTGAATTTGCAGACCAGCTTTTTAACGCCGCCATTTGGATTCTCTTTGTTCTATCTACGCGGAGTTGCACCGCCAGAAGTTCGAACCAATGATATTTATTTAGGTGTGTTGCCGTTTATTGGACTGCAATTATTTGCACTTCTGATATTCTGGACTTTTCCAAATATTATCTCATGGCTACCAGAATTATTATTCTGATTTCCGCAAATAACATCATAAAAAATATCGTAACAATAATAAAAGATACGGTGTTAGCTATCGGCCAGAATATTCATATTCATTGTGAGAAGGCTTTTATTTTTTCAAATTCAAAGTGGTCTGCACTATCTTTTTTTGCATAATAAACGTCTTCAACAATTCCGTTTTCGCCTATTAATATATCTGTTACAGCAATATCAAGATGACCTTTGATTGGTATCGGAACGAACCCTTTTAAAATAGCTGGAAAAACACGATGGCCCTTAAAAAGTAAGGTTGATACTAGTTTTAAATAGGAGCGCTCAACCTCATATTTTTCAAAATATTCAAAATGTTCATCTGCTAATATCGTGAATGGAAGAGCGCCATGTTTCTTCATTGTCTGCTGTAGGTTATCTATCGGCGAGTGGAAGATACCAACATGGATAAAGTTTTTACCAAATTCATTAAATTTCTTTTTGAATTCCATTAATCGTAAATTACAAAAGCTGCACCCAGCCACACGATAAAAACTCACCAGAACTTTTCTGCCCTTAGTTTCGGACAGTTTAAACACACCGCCCTTCACTTCGGGGAGAATAATGTCGTCTAATTTATCGCCTTTAGTTATTTTCATTACCCAACCCTCTATACAAATATTTATTAACGCTACTATCTTAATATTAACCTAGTCTTTTTTTTGTCATTAAAAAAAGCTATTTGGTTAGAATGCTGAAAAATAAAACAGATTGAGCCTAAATTTTTCAGGACTAACATATTAGGTATGTCTGTTAGAAAAGAAATGATAAGACAGGTTAAAAAGGGTTCTACTTTTAGCGTAGAGGCAGGATAAAAAAAGGAGTTTTCTGGTGTCAGAGAATAAGTTGTTTTTCGAAAAACTTGCTGATTTTGTTGTTCGCAAACGCATTTGGATGGTGCTACTCACGCTCATTGTAGCTTTTGTAGTTTATGCAGGCATTCCCAATCTGCGACTTGACACAGATGGCCGGGTTTTTATGGGGCCTGATAATCCTGATAAGCAGACACTTGATTTGTTTGAGCAGGAATTTGCAAAGGATGATAATTTAAACATTCTTTTGATACCCAAGGACGGTGTTGTATTCTCACCTGAAACCTTGCAAATAGTTCACGAGCTTACCGAAGATGCATGGAACTTACCGTATGTTCGGTTGGTAAATTCTATTACGCGCTTTCAAAATAGTTATTCAGAAGAGGATATGCTCGTGGTCGAGGATTTGATTCCTGACCCATATTCTGTATCACAAGCAGAAGCAGACGCTGCTAGAGAAATTGCTTTATCACGTATTGAAATTCAAGGCTCTCTTATTAATGAGCAAGCTTCTATGACAGCTATCAACATAATTTTCAGATTGCCTGGGTTAGATTTGGCAAGCGAAATTCCAACGATTATGGCGGACGCAAATCCGCTATTGGAACGCTATCGCGACACCTATCCAGATATGCAAATTCAAATAACAGGCTCTGTTCCGCTAGGGGAGCAATTTGCAGTTGCAAGTCAGGATGATGGCCAGAGTTTAACGCCTGCTATGCTGCTTGCCATGCTACTTATTGTTGGTTTTTTACTGCGAACAATATCTGGTGTATTTTCAGTTTTACTAGTAGCCACTTTATCGGCGCTCATTTCCCTTGGGGCGCTTGGCTGGAGTCTCATACCTCTTAACTCAGCAACGGCGATTGCGCCATTAATGATCATAACGCTAGCCGTTGCAAGCACGGTTCATATATTATCCTCGGTGCGCCAAACGATGCTCGAAACAGCGGATAAGCAGGTCTGGGCTACCAGAGCTATTAGCGAACACGGACTTGCCATTACGGTTGCTGTTTTTACCACAGCCATTGGTTTCTTATCTTTGAACTTTTCAATCTCTCCCCCGTTCCGGCAGCTTGGAAATATGGTGGCGGCGGGGATGGTTGGTGTTTGGGTGTTTACAATGTTTCTTTTGCCAGCATTGATATGCTGGTTGCCTATGAAACAGAAAAAGACATCTGCACTTACCGATAAGCTAATAATGAGGCTGTGCGAATGGGTTATTAAAAATCAAAAGCTGTTACTTCTTTCAATACCTGTAATAATTATTTGTTTTGCCGTTGGTATTAGTAAAATAAAACTCGAAGACGACTTTCTGCGTTACTTTGATGAGAGATATGAAATCCGTCAGGCAACTGATTTTTACGAAGATAATATTGGCGGTTTGAATGTAATGGAATATCCAGTTAAGACTGGAATTGAAAGTGGGATTAATTCCGTTGAATATCTGCGCACTATTGAGGATTTCACTGAGTTTCTAAGAGCCCAGCCACAAATAAGCTCTGTTCGTTCCATAACAGACATTATTAAGCGTCTGAATCAAAATATGAATGGGGATAATACAGAATTCTATAAGCTTCCTGAAACAGATGAAGAAGCATCTCAATATCTATTCTTATATGAGTTATCTCTGGGGTATGGAATGGATTTAACAGATCAGATAAATGTGGATAGATCCGCGGTTAGAATAACGGCTTATGTGCCGCGCACGACAACTGCTGAATTGCAGAGATTAGATGCCACTATCCAGGACTGGTTTGCTGAAAATGCTTCTGAATTACAAAGCCCTGTGACGGGGCAAACCCATGTATATACCATGATATCAGCGCGGGATGTACCAGCGATGCTTCAGGGCACTATTTTGGCTTTGATATTTATCTCTGGTGTAATCTTGCTGGTATTACGAAATGTAAAGCTTGGATTTATATCGCTGGTGCCAAATCTGGTACCTGCAGCGATGGCATTCGGATTATGGGGATATACCGTTGGCTCTGTTACTTTGGCAGTATCCATTGTAGCAGCTATGACATTAGGGATTGTTGTCGATGATACTGTGCATTTTCTATTGAAATATGCAAATGCAAAGAAAAGTGGAAAATCACCAGAAGATTCAGTGCGATACGCATTTAAATCTGTTGGTATGGCACTTACCATAACATCCATTGGCCTTGTTGTGGGGTTTGTTATTCTTGGCCAGTCTGGTTTTGCCGTAAATAGAGATTTGGCAAGACTAACAGCCGTGACATTAGCGGTGGCTCTATTTGTTGATTTTCTATTCCTACCACCCTTATTGATTTGGATTGATAAAATGAAAAAGACATCTCTTTCAACACCGATGATTTTGCTACCATTGGCATTCTTGGCAATAGCGCCTTTTATTATTATGCCGCAACCTGCCTTGGCTTCAGCTGAGAGTGGGTTAGAAATCGCAGAGGAAACAGCCCGCAGAGATGACGGATTTGGGGATTTTTCTGTTGAGGGGCAAATGATACTAAGAAATAAAGCAGGCAAGGAAAGTGTGCGTAAATTTACAACAACTACCTTAGAAAATCCTGATGTGAGTGAGGGAGATAAAAGCGTGATTGTCTTCTCAGAGCCGCGCGATGTGAAAGGCACTGCTCTATTAACACATACTAAAATAGAGCCCGAAGATGATTCCCAGTGGATTTTTCTGCCTGCAATCAAGCGTACAAAACGGATTTCATCATCCAATAGAACAGGTAAATTTGTATCATCTGAATTTTCATATGAAGATTTAGGCTCAGAAGAGGTTGCCGATAATGACTATTTATGGCTGGCAGATATGCCGTGTCCAACAGATGAGAGTTTGAGCTGTGCACAAGTTGAAAGCTATCCTAAAAACCCGCGCTCTGGGTATTCAAAAAGAGTGTCTTATACAGATTTAGATGAATATCGGGTCCATAAGATAGAATTTTATAATCGTCGTGGAGATTTGGAAAAAATTCTAACGTTTGAGGATTATAGTCAGTATCTAGGTCAATATTGGCGCTCACACAATATGATTATGGAAAATATTCAAACTGGAAAGTCAACTAGGCTAAATTGGGGGGAATATAGTTTCAGAAAGGGTCTAACAGAACAGGATTTCACACCGCAGGCATTAGAGAGATATTCAAGATAAATAAGGTTTAATTCATGAATAAATATGTCGCCTTGATGATTTCTGCTTGGGTTATGGGTGCTAGTAGTGCCGCTAATTCATTCGACTATATAGAACAATATGGAAAGGTCGAGTTTAAGGCCTCTAGCTATTTTGAGAACCCAGCTTATTCTGAGCAGAATGATAAGTTTGGGGAGGTTCAGATTGAACCCTCATTATTTATAGAGCAAGGCTCAACGCATACCTTTATTCAGCCACGTCTGAGAATAGGAGATACAGGTGCGAGCAGAGCTGATTTAAGAGAAGCTCATATTTCATTTAGGGCAAATGAAATGGATATCCGCATTGGAAGCCTTCTGGAGTTTTGGGGAAAAACAGAAAGCTATAATCCAAGTGATATAATTAATAGCTACGATTATACATCAGGTCTTGCAGATTCGCAGAAACTAGGGGCGCCGGCTTTTAAGGTTTCATCTGACCTTAATGATGGTTATTTATCTTTGCTGTTATTTCCTTTTTTTGTTGAAAATGCCTATCCTGGATTATCCTCGCGTGCCAGACTTCAGACCTTAGTTAGCAATGATACCGCTAGCTACTCAAATGATGCATCTAGAATCGATAATAGCTATGCGCTTCGCTATGAGGGGTATCAAGGCGATTTAGATTACGGTCTGAGTTATTTTGATGGAATAACGCGGGAGCCGTATTTTACGCTTGGCTCAGATGGTCGCCTTGTGCCTAACTATTTTCCAATTCAGCAAATCGGCGCTGATGTGCAGTATTTGCTAGGAGATACAGCGCTTAAAACAGAAATAGTTCGCCGCACAGGTCAATTTAATGCAAATGGCGTAAAAGAAGATTATAGTGCTGGCGTATTTGGCGCTGAGCACAATATATATGGTGTGTTTGATAGCGCTTATGATCTGATTTTAGTGGGCGAATTGGCAGCAGATAGTCGCGGAAAAGATAGCCACACAATTTTTCAGAGAGATTTTGCAGCAGGGGCAACACTACTTTTCAACAACATAGATGATAGCGAAATCAACTTATTTCTTATAAGAGATTTATCCTATACCTCGCTGCTAACGCGCCTTTCTTATTCTACAAGGCTGAATGATGCATTTACGATTCAATCGAATTTGAATTTTCATTCGAATTTTGAAAAAGATGCAGGCCAAGCCGCTCTTGCACAAGATAGCAACGCCAACATCACACTAAGCTATAACTGGTAATACCGCCTTCTTAGATGAGAATTTAGGGCTAGGTGCGAGCTGCTTCAAAAGCTGTCCAAGCAGCTTCAAACTTATCAATATCAAAATCATCGCGCTTAGCGGGTCCTAAAATCAGCTGTTCTGTTTCGAGTAATTTATGGATTGACGCTTCAAGGATATTTATAACGCTCGTTGGAATAACAACTGCGCCGTGCCTGTCAGCATGTATTAGATCGCCATCTGTTACAGTCAGTTCAAAAATCGTCACAGGAGTGCCAATTTCTTTAATATGCACAAAACCATGGCTAGGCCCGATAGAGCCTGCAAGTACTGGAAAGCCTTCTGGCAAGTCACCTAAATCGCGCATAACGCCGTTGGTGAAAGCCCCGCTCATTCCAAGACCTTTATGAATGTTGGTATTAACTTCTCCCCAAAACGCGCCAATACAAGCTGGAAAATCAATATCCTCAATAACAGCAACTGATGGGCCACTGCCTGAGGCCATATGCCGATAATAAGAAAGCCGGCGTTCTTTTATAATCTCAGTTTTTTCTGTTGGAGGATTAATAGCAGCGATTTTTGCGGTTCTGGCATAACCACAAATTGGTTTCTCATCTGGGTTGGATGAAATCATGGTGCCTTTGGTGAATTGGTTAAAGCCGCGCTTTTTCTGCGCTACCTCAATTGCGTTACATACGGTTGGGGTATCTACTGATTGTAGTAATTTAAAAAGTGTCTCAGTCATGTTTGTTCTACCTAGCCGAATTTTAAGTAATGATTATAAAAAAAATGATGAAATTTAGAAATAAGCGCTAATAACGCGCTGATGCAATTGTGGCACCTTTTGCAAGAGAGGATAATTTGGCAAAGGCGATTTCCGGATCAACGGCGCCAAATCCAGCAAAGGTGCCAAACCCGCAATCAGAACCTGCAATTACACGTTCTATGCCAACAATATTGGTAAATCTCTCCAGACGCTGGGCGATTAGTTCTGGATGCTCAACAAAGTTAGTGGTTGAATCAATAACACCAGGTATGAGAATTTTTTCATCTGGAATTTCATTTTTTCTATTTTCAAATATGGTCCATTCATGCGCATGGCGCGGATTTGAGGTTTCAAAAAGTAGATAATTTGCATTCACAGACATGAAGGTTGAAAACACACTATCCATGGAAATATCACAGATATGTGGGCCCTCGTAATTACCCCAGCATATATGAACTCTTACCTTTGCCGGGTCTATTCCCTCAAGCGCGTAATTTAGCGCTTCGACATGGCTATCAGCGATTTTGATAAAGTCTCTATCTGATAAATCATTAAACAGCATATGCCGTGATAGAGCGAGATCTGGACAGTCTATTTGTAAATCAAGTCCAGAATTTACGATGGTCTGATACTCCCCTCTCATTGCTTCGGCAAGTGCTTGCAAATAATCTTCTCTAGTCGGATAGAAATTATTTTGCAAAAATAACGAGATCACACCAGGAGATGCGGCATTCATAAACCCAGTTAAATTTTCATGTTTTGTAATTGCAGATTTCAGATGAGATATATCTTTATCAAGCTCGGTACTATCTAGCGGGCTCACCTGTGATGTACACATTGGCCTTGCATATTCTGGCGTGCCGCCACTATTGGCTAATCTTTGCAGAAAAGTAGGAAACAGCTTTAAATCCGCTGGCGCGTTTCTAGGGCTGTCACCTGAAAATCCAGTATATCTATCCTTAACATATGTTGCATAGGATATTTTGGACGTCTCGCCATCACTAACAATATCAATTCCTGATTGCTTTTGACGCGCAACAAGCCCCGCTACATGTTCCAACATTACCTTATCAAATTGCGCACTATCATAGCTTTGTTTTTTTTCTTTGGAAAATAGCAGGTCTGTTACTTCTTGAGATCTGGGCAGTGAGCCTACATGAGTTGTACGGATATGTCTCATTTGCTAGTTCCTCTCAAACCAAGTTGGACCTGCGGTATCGCCGGTGTTTGTGATGCGGTATAAACTTGTCTCCCCTGACATGGATGGCTCTAGCCTATAATTATTATTTGGCTTGATAAGAGCGGTATCACCTGCTGACAGAATTTCTTCATGACCGCTATAGCTAAGCTTCCAATGTCCTTTTACAGGCATTAAAATATCATACCTATCTGATTTTATGTCCTTTAATTTGGTTTTAGAAGATATAAAACTCACCTCAAATCCAGGCTTGTCAAAAATAAGACCTTCTTCTCCTATGACGGACACTTCGCCATCGCTCGAAAGTGCCAACAGATCAAGATATCTAGATACCCATCTTGGAACAATATCAGCTGTTTTTGGCTCTTGCATCGCGGCTAGATTAGCCTCATCCATAACCGCTTTTGCGTTGATGCCGTCAGGCAGATTCTCAGATTTTTTTGTATCATATAATATATTGTTTTCGCCCAGAATTAGACCATGCTCTTTTGCCTCCTCAATAACTTGGGGGGCCCATTCCACGCCGCCCCCAGCGTCATCACCGCCAAGAATGGCCATTATCATTGCATAATCAGTTCCTATATTCTCAAAGCCTCTAAACATACCAGTTGGGATATTAAATATATCTCCTGCTTCTAGTATCACTTCTCCTGCATTGCCCCATCTGCCCCAAAAAAAGCGCCATCTCCCGGATAAAACGAAGAAAACTTCGGCGGTTCGGTGGGTATGAAGCGAATTACGACATTTAGGGGGTTGGCCTGCAGCTCCGATATTAAATCCAGGTGTTTGTTTAATATGTACATGCTGGTCAGCAGCTTCAGATACGCCGCCCCCAATAATTGTAAAATTTTCTTTTTTATCAGAGCCTGGTGTATGCGCATCAATGAATGCAGTGCGGCATGGAATAAGCTCGCCATATCGAACGATGTGAACCTGACCGGTCATTATTCTCTCCCCATATGAATGTGAATTTGTTTCCAAATGGCAACATCATCAAACAATGTATATTCCCTGCGAAGTCCCCAAGGTCCAAATTCTGCATGGCTGATGCCCATTATATACACATCTGCGCCTGTGGGATTTCCAAAACGGCCTGTCCCGTCATGCGTGCCAGATATCGACCATCTTATAGCAGCTCTTGGAGGCAGAAAGGCATCTTGCCTGCCTATCTTATGATGTATTGTAAATCTAGCAGATGGAAAGGAATTTCGAAATGATATCCAGAATGCCTCAATTTCAGAAAAGCTTACTGCGAGTGTATCTTCAGGGTAAAACCCCGTTCCAGCACGGTCATAATGGCGGTGGATTATGTCACTTTTGCCATCCATAATCGACGTTAGAATTTCAGCAAATAAGGTGCCCCATTCAGTATCATTTCCAGTCCCAAGATAGGGACCTTTCATATCCATGTCAGCATTAAAAGGTTTATTGCAGCTCGCGATACCGCCTTCATCACGAATTTGGTGTAATGCAAATTCTTCACTATCATATCCAAGCTGGTGAACAATTCCTCCAAAATCGCGCACTAACCATTCATCATTAATTTGATTGGCAATAGCATGACAATCTGCAATTACACGATAGCGAAGTTTCTTGCCTGTTGGCTTGCCAAAGCTGCCAGCACCCAGATGGGTTGCGGTTGAAAATATCCGATGCGAAGATAACATGCCTTGTTCAGGAGAGCCTGACCAAATAACATCTTCTCCTAATAGCTGTCTGTCTGGAAACTCAGATAAGGTTGCGTGGGTGGCATCAATCACAGCCTTATTGCCAATAACAAGAGAGCTTGGAGAACGTACCGGAATATCATCAGAATAATAATGATATAGTGTCTCCACTTGTTTTTCTTCCCAGATCTCGTGGGTAATACCTAGAATATAATCTGGAAAGTCTTTGAATTTAGGGTTAAATCCTTGCATCTCTTGGAACCTTCATTTCTGGTGCGGTGTCTTCTGTGAGGAAGAGCGAATTATAAGCTGTCCTGGTAATTTGATTTCATTTTGCTGTATAGGCTTGCCTTGCATGTATTGCATTATAAGCAATACAGTTTGTTGGACCATCTGTTCTGCTGGCTGAGAGACCGTTGTAAGATCATAGCTTGCAAGCCTAGAAGGGGGCACATCATCATATCCAACAATACCTATATCATCTGGAATGGTAAGACCAAGCTCAAACCGAAAAACATCCATTACAACAAGCGCCATTGCGTCATTTGCAACAAAAACAGCCTCTGGTATTGCGGATTGATTTACGATACTAAGCGCTGCTTCACGAGACTGCTCAGTTCTGAAATTTCCAACCGCTCTTGCGGTTATATCAAATCCGTAATCATTGAGTGTTTGGCGAAATCCAGCTTCTCTGTCGCGCTGGGTCGATGCGCCTTCCCAGCCTGCTATATATCCAAAAGAACGATATCCTTGGTCAATTAAATGCTTTGCTATTAGGCTGCCGCCGAGGTAGTTGTCAGTTGTTACAGATGCGAATGACGAGTGATGTTGAATACGATTAAACTGTAGAACAGGAATACCAGCATTTTCACATTTCGTTGTTAATTCAGAGGAAAGAGCAACAGATGCAGTAACAATAGCATCTATTTGATATTCCAATATCTCTTCAACCACTTTATCTACATTCCGAGCTGTTTGAGCTGCCATGAAGATGAGAACATGATACCCTTCTTTTTGTAATGAATGAGACAGCCTTTCTAGCACTTCTGGATAAAAATAATTATCCAAATAAGCCACCACTAACCCTATCATATAAGAGCGACCTGTTAGCAAAGAGCGTGCTATTCTATTTGGGCGATATCCAAGCTCCTTTGCTGCATTTTGCACTTTCTCTGCTGTTTTTGCAGATGCAGATGCCCCTTTTGTAAATACTCTACTGACAGCAGATTGACTGACGCCTGCCAGCTTTGCTACATCCATGGAGGTTATTTTCGTCTGGCTGGCATCACTTAATGAAGGCGCCGCTTTTACTACTGAATTATCCGACATTGGCATCTATTCCAGAAGCTGTCTGACTGGGCTGTGATTTGGGAAGTGCAAGTTGGCGCATACGCGATAAAACATCTACCCCAATTTGTGACCATATATCGAGCAAATCAATCATTACCCAATTCTCCCGAATTTTCTGATTTTCAATTCTCCAGAAATCAAGCGATCTTAAATTTATTTTCTGATTCGTAGGCGCAATCCCAAGCCACCCATCACCTGTTAAAGTCTGAGACATATTAGGCCAACCTGTAACGGCAACATAATGCCCTTCTGCAAAAAAATGATGAGTTGTATCTTCTGAATGTTGTCCTCTATCTGGCATCGCCTTTAGAAAGGGGATTTGATGATGGTTACGAAAACCAGAAATGCCGCGGCTGCTGCCGATACCAGAGGGCCCGTACCAGCAAAATTTGGGGTGCCAGAACTTCTCAAGCTGCATAATCTGCGCGCCACCATATTTTGGATGTTTGCTCATTGCTGTTAGCATATCCAACACAAGTATTTTGTTCTCAAGGGCTTTGTTCTCAAGGGTTTTGTTTTTAAGGGGGTGTGTTTTATCTGAACGGCTATTATCAAGGCCATCTTGCCTCGCAGGCGCAGGCACCAGCCATTCATAACCAAGAGAGGGCCCCATTGGCCAGACTCCAGCCTGCATCATTAAACTTGGAATATCCCATACCGCTTGGATTTCACTTATCACCCCAGCCTTAAATTTATAAAACTCATGAAATCTGATATGGGCTATGTGACCAGTTGGGGGTATGTCCATAAAAGCATGGGTGAAAGTGCCGATAAAGTAGCCAGCATTCCCAACCCAAGAAGTGCCATCATCATCACTGCCAGCAATACAAATAATCTCGCGTCTTTCAAAATCAGGTAGCGCTGTATAAAGAGGGGCGTATAGTTTGCTATAGAGGCGCTCTGGTTTTACATCGCCTATGGGATGAAAATATCGACATAAAGCGTCTGGATGTATGATTTCCGATAAAAGTTCTTGCACTTTATTCGGGTCAAAATCATATAGCGCATTGCACAGGGTTAAGATTATTTGCTTGTCAGACTGAGCTTTAAGTGCCATCTGACCTTCTTTCTGGTGTTGGGGGTGTTTTAGTCCCCTTATCAAAGGCTTCCCACCCCTGGCCTGAAAAACAATCCACGCCAAGCTGTGATAGCACAGACGGAAAATCAACCATCACCCAATTATCAACGATTTTGCCATCTTCAACTTTCCAGAAATCCATATAGCGAATATCCACTTTTTTACCTGTGGCTGGAATGCCCATAAACTCGCCGCTATGAATAGCTTCTTGCCTGCCAAAGGCGGCTGCCCATTCACCCATATAAAGGCGTGCCTCATCGATGCAGACCTTATCTGAAAATGCGGCCTGAAACGGTTTCTGCCAGTTATCCTGAAATGCATCTAATCCGTTTTTTGTTCCGCACCCAAAATTACCCATCCACCTAAATTGAGAGGCAAAAAACTGTCCTATATCATCAATTCGGTGGTCATTAAGACCGTCAACCATGCCCTCTATCACTGCGCGCGTAGCATCTGTTTTTGATAAATCGGTATCCTTACTTAACGTGGCTTGTTCTGGTCTTGCTCCTACCATCAGCGGATCTCCTTAATTCGTGTTCCATTCTCAGTGTTAAATAGATGGCAAGCCCTAATTGGAATTTGGATATTTACAACATCTCCAATTTTAGCCGAGTAATCCTTTGGCGCTTTTACGGATATTAATGAATCTGCAATCTGAAAGGAGACCATCGTAGAATCACCTAGTAATTCCAGAGTATAGATAGGAGCTGATATCTGATTATTAGTTGCAGATTTAGTTTCCTTTGTTTGTATCTCAGCGTCCTCTGCGCGAAACCCAAGCGTTATAGCGCCGTCATTGGTTTTAAATCCATTTAGGCTGATATTTTCTGCGTTAAACTGGTTGTTGATAATACGCCCCGAAATTAGGTTCATTGCAGGGTTTCCAATAAAACCAGCAACAAATAGATTTTGAGGAGTATCATAAATCTGGGAAGGGGTTCCAATTTGCTGGACAACCCCTTTATTTAGAACAACAACGCGATCTGCAAGTGTCATTGCTTCTATTTGATCATGCGTAACATAAATCGTTGTTACCTGCATTTCATGGTGCAAATGTTTTATTTGTGCCCGTGTTGATACTCTTAATTTTGCGTCAAGATTGGAGAGAGGTTCATCCATTAAAAATACATTTGGCTCTCGAACAATAGCTCTTGCCAATGCAACGCGTTGTTTTTGACCACCCGAAAGCTCAGAGGGTTTGCGATGCAGAAACTCTGTTAGCTCTACCATCTCTGCAGCTCGATTTACGCGGGCGGCATGGGTTTTGGGATCAATCTTTCGAATGTTAAGGGGGAATCTTATATTCTCATATACATTCATATTTGGGTACAGACCATAAGATTGAAATACCATGGCAACATCTCTATCTTTTGGCTCTAGCTGATTTACCTTTGCCGTGCCAATAAATACCTCGCCAGAGGTTTCTTGCTCTAACCCTGCTATCATACGCATTGTTGTTGTCTTCCCGCAGCCAGATGGCCCAAGTAAAACAAGAAATTCTGTATCAAAAACCTCAAGATTTAAGTCATCTACAGCAACAAAACTTCCCCAGCTTTTGCTTAAGTTTTTTAAGGTTATACTAGCCATTAAATCGGTTTATCCTTTTACTGCTCCTGCGGTTAATCCGCTGACAATTTGACGTTGAAAGAACATTACTAAAACAAATAAAGGCGCTGTTGCAGATACAACCGCTGCCACTGCAAACATCACATTACCCTGCTCTTGCGTGGATCCTAAAAAGCTTGCAATTTTGGGAACCATTGTTTGGTTTTCCTCGGTTAGAAGTAGCGCTGTGATGGCAAAATCATTATAGGCCAGCAAAAAACTAAACAGCCCCGTTGTTATAACGCCTGGCCACATAACAGGAATAATGACATGTCTGAATGCTTGGAATCTTGTGCATCCATCTACCATCGCGCTTTCATCTAAATCCTTAGGGATGGATAGAAAAAATGAATGTAACATCCATAATGTGAAAGGCTGATTTATGGCTACAAGAACAATGATCGTTGTGGATAGGTGTCCCCATAATCCAAGTTCAAAGAAGGGTAATAAATATCCTGAAACTAATGTGATATGAGGCATTGCCCGAAAAATAAGTGCGGCAATCAGTATCCAGAAAGCGTATCTAAACCCGGATCTCGCCAAGGCATATCCACCAAGCGTGCCAAGCGTAAGTGAAATAGCAACAACGCTTAAAGTAACAATGGCTGTGTTAAGAGCCGCTTTCCAAAAACCCTCTTGAATCCAAGCGCCTTCATAGCCGTCAGTGGTAAAGCTTGAGCCTGTTTCAACAAGGGTGCGAATCCCAAAGATTGCATTTTGCCAATCCTGTTTGGAGAAAAAATCTGCTTGTACTTTAAAACTACCCCAAAATGTCCATAGAAAAGGGACACAAGCAAGTACTAACCATAACACTAAAAAAGAGATACTTAAAAAATTTAACCAGTTGGGGCTTGCTTTATTCATGTCTTATCCCCTGACAGCTGGTTTGCTAGATTGCCATGTTCTGACAATAATAGGGGTTAATAAAATGCTTACGCCGATAATGGTCAGAATGGATGTAGCTGCAGCAGAACCAAATAACATCGCACCATCCCCGCTTCTGAAATCATTATAAATTAGCCAGGATAGCGAAGTTGCACTTGCTTGTGCATTAAACCCAACAATCGGCTCAAAAACGCGGAAATTATCCATTAGTTGAATAAGCGATATAAAAACTACTAATGGCATTAAATGTGGAACGACTACATATTGTGTTTGCTCCCATTTGCTTGCGCCATCGATCATCGCGCTTTCTAGGGTATCTTTGGGGACTGTTTGCAATCCTGCATAAAACACAACAAATGCAAATGGCGCATGATGCCAAATTCCGTAAACAATCAGCATAATCCAAGTTAGCGTAGGCGAAGCCTTGAGAGACAGGCTTGGGTCGTCAAAAATAATCTTCAGAAAGCTGCCAATAATTCCTTCTGCATCTATCATCCAAAATAATACAAGAGAGCCAATAAGCGGCGTTATAATCATTGGAAGCAGAGATACAAATATCGTTGGTCCTTTAAAAATTGAGGGCAACCTGTTAACACAAAGTGCAATACAAAAGCCAAGAATTATAACGCATGGCGTAACAATAAAGGTATAGGTAAGCGTAAAACTAAGCGCTTTATAAAAAGGTAGATTTAAAACCTCACCGATAAAATAACCAAGATTAGGCGCGGCATTCCATGCTTCACTAATGTGCGAGAATGCAAGGTGATTACGGTTAGTGTAGGTGCCAAAACCATTAAACTTGCCAAGCGGCTTTTGTTCGCTTAATGCGCGTGTGGCTTCAACATCAACTTTGGTTACTTCTTTACACCCAAAAGGCCCACAATTCTCGACGGTTACTAATACCTGCTCATGGTCGATATAAAAGGACTGAATGGTAATAGAAATAATAGGTAGCGCGATGAATACAAGCATCGCAAGCGCCGAAGGCCAGATAAATTTAAAGAAGGTATGGTGTGGCATTCGGCTTGTTTCCGGTTTTTCCTTAAAAAGTGTAGCTGGCCTTAAAAAGTGTTTCTGGATGAATGCATTGATAAAAATACAGAGGGTAGTCTACCCTCTGTATCCGTAAATGGTTAGACTTATAGAAAGCCTTTTTCAGTTGCAGCTGCTATGTAAGCTGCTTCCACATCTGCAAGGGCTTTTTCTGCTGTTTCATTGCCTTGAAGAAAGTCAACAATCTCGCTGCCAATAGCATTATGCATTGAGCCCATATAGGGAAGCATTGGATATGGAAGCGCGCCGCCTTTTGCAGATTCAACAACACCAACCCCAGTTGCGCGAGGCTTAGCACCTGAAATTAGCCAGTTTGCTTTATTTGGATTTGCCGCAGCCATCGCAGGCGAAATACCTTCCATCATAGCAATAAAAGTAGCTTCTGCATCTTCATCAGATATGTTGGTCGCAACCGTAATACCATCCCACCATAGGGTGGTTGAAGGAGTTGTGCCACCAGCTACAGTTGGAGCGCTAGCAAATTTGGTGTTGCTCTCGATTTCAGCAGTTGACCCTTCACCGTCTGTTACAGCGCCAGCACGTGAGCCCCAAAGATTGGTTAATGCAACCTTACCAGCTTCCCAATCTGCCTGAACAGCGTTTGAGTCATAGGTGAGGAAGTCTGGGTTCATATAGGCAGAAAGAGACTTCATCATATTTAACGTAGCCACACCCTTGGCATTATTAAGCGACGGTTTTGCAGAACCGCTTTCAAAAAATTCACCGCCATGTCCTAAATACATATTGATGAATTCAAGACCAAGGTTCCAGCCTCCATAGGTGCCAGCAATAGGATACTCCATTAATCCTTTGCTTTTGATTGCCTTAGCCGCAGCTAATACTTCTTCATAAGTCTTAGGAGGTGCTACACCAGCAGCTTCCAAAATATCAGAGCGATAGAAAAGATGCTGTGCGTTCGCCATAAAAGCAACAGCCATTACGTCGCCATCAATTGATACGATTTGCATGTCTTGCAAGCCAGAGCCGTGTCTTGCAATTAGATTGTTGAGTGGCTGAACAAGCCCATCATTCATCAGTGCGACTAAGGCACTATTATTAGCAATCGAAGATGTAAATTCTGCTGGGTTGGCTGTAAGGGCAGCTACCTGGCGATCTTTATGATCCTTGTTTAAATCTACGGTTACAGATACGCCGTCACCTGAACAGCCAGTGGCTGCTTGTGTAACAGCTTGATATGCTGGGAAATCATTTCCGCCAATACGTACGGATCCAGAATCGATACCACATCCAGCATAAGACGCAGTTGATAGAAGCCCTATGGCTCCAGCTGTTAGAATTGTTCTGAAAAACATAATAAATAATACTCCTATGAGGTTTGGTAAAGTTTGGTAAAGTTTGATGAACTTTGTTGATTTGCGTTCAGGTTTTTCCTGACATTTGTCGTTTAAAATTTAAATAAGGTAATTTTGCATACGTTTGCAAAAATTCTAGACAAGGAAATCTTATCTTGGCAAGCTAATTTTTTTCTCTCCTAAGCTGGTTCACATTTTGATAGGTCGAAAACGATATGAATAATAAACAAACTGCCAAGAAACTAGTGCAAGATTATTATCGCAGGCTTGATTCGGCTTCTGATAACAGGGTCGAAGAATTACTAGTAGATATAATGCACCCAGAAGTTCTTTGGCGCGGCTATCATCCTTTTAACGAACAGGTTGGTCCAAAAGCAGTTGCAGAACAATTTTGGGGACCGCTCAAAAAATCCATAAGCCATATGCAAAGACGAATGGATATTTTCATTGCTGGTGATAATAAGATAGAAGGACATGAAGGTGTTTGGGTGGCGTCTATGGGTCATCTAATGGGTCTGTTTGATAGCCCATGGCTTGACATTCCAGCGACACAAAAAATTATGATGCTTCGATATGGTGAATTTAATCATGTTAAGGATAATAAAATAGTTGAAACAGCTATGTTTTTTGATATCCCCCATTTCATGATGCAGGCAGGCTTTAATCCGTTTCCCCCGCAAACAGGTGCACATCTGGTTCAGCCAGGTCCAATGACACATGACGGGTTGGTCCCAGATTCAGTGCCTGAATATGAGAGCCAGAAAACACTAAATGCCATTGAGTTTATGATAGAGGATAGCAAAAACTGGCGCGGCGGCAGAGAAGAGCCGTTACTAGATGAATTACGGCGCAGCTGGAATGAAGACATGATTTGGTGGGGACCGGCGGGTATTGGAGCGACTTATACCTTAGAGCGATATGCACAGCAGCATTCTGGCCCATTCCGAGACGGGTTTGCTAATCGCCAATTTAATGGCCATATCTGTAGAATAGCAGAGGGCGCATTTGGCGGATTTTTTGGATGGCCAAACCTTACTCTCACGCCCACCGGTGGTTTTATGGGGATGCCAGCTGGCAACAAACCTGCTGACATGCGTGTCATTGATTTCTATAGGCGTGATGGGGATAAGCTCACAGAGAATTGGGTTTTTATTGATTTTCTGCATTTCTGGAAAATGCAAGGGCTTGATGTTCTAAAGCGTATGAAGGAAACAAGTTTTGTATGATTGATGCGCATCACCATCTATGGGATTTGTCTGCTGTTCGTTATCCGTGGCTCGAAGAGAAATCCGTAATGCGGTTCTTTGGGGATCCTACAGCGATTCAGAAAAACTATCTCATGAATGATTTTCAAGCTGACTGCCAATCACATGGCTTTCGGGGTTCTGTGCATATTCAAGTTGGCGCTGAGGATCCGATTAAGGAGGCCAATTGGGTAGATAGCATAGCCAGCGCCAATTCAGACTGGTCAATGATGCAGGTGGTATATTGTGATTTAACCTATACGCAAATGCCAGCTACGTTAGATCTGTTTCAAAAACTTCCATCTGTCGTAGGTGTGCGCCAAATTTTAAGTAGGGCGCCAGGTATAGAATCAGGCTCCATCTTGCTAGATAATATAACATCACCAACTGTACTGGAGAATTTGCAAGAGCTATCAAGGCGGCAGCTTTGTTTTGATCTTCAACTAATTCCTGAAGTAATGGAACAGGCCTCTTTTTTATTGCAGAAAGTACCAGAATTAAAAATTGCCATTTGCCATGCAGGAAGCCCGCATGACAGAACAGCGTCTGGCATAAAATATTGGCAACATGCGTTAAGGTCTATCTCATCACTACCAAACACAAGCTGTAAACTATCTGGCCTTGGCATGTTTCATCATAATTGGAAAACACAGGACTTTAAGGTTTTAGTTGAAACATGCCTTGAGCAGTTTGGTTCGAAGCGCTGCATGTTTGGCTCAAACTTTCCAGTTGATAGCTTATACTCAGACTATACCCGTCAGTTTACAGCCATAAAAATGCTGGTTCCAGAACCTTTTCACGAGGCTGTTTTTGAAAAAACAGCCAGCCATTTCTATAATCTCTGATGGGTGGGTTAGCAGGATAGGGCAATATTTTTTAAGTGTTAACCAATCAGCATCCTAGCGTCATCTTTAGGAGATGATGCATAAAACGCATCGCATTGTGAAGAAAATAGCACTTTTATAAGTCGCGCAGAGCTATTACAACATTTTTTTGAATTTAAAAAAGGTAGATTGCTTTGACGATTATAGTAATGACAGATTTGGACGGCAGTCTACTTAGTCATTCAACTTTGAGTTTTAAGCAGATTCATAGTGATATATTAGATCTGCTAGATTCTGGCATACTTATTGTTCCAGCTTCAAGCAAAACAAAAATCGAAATGGATGTGTTTTGTTCTGAGCTAGGGCGTGATTTGCCATTTATTTATGAAAATGGAGCTGGGTTTGAAAATATAGGCTCTTTATTGCCAGATAGTAAATTGCCAGATAGCGTGGTATCAGACGCCGCAGTTGACGTTGATGAATTATGGCGGATTTGGGGTGAGCACGTACCAAATGAGATCAAAAAGCAATGTTTATTTGTGCATGAAATGGATGTAAAACAACAGATAGATTTATTAGGTCTGAAAGGTCAGAAGCTTGAAAATGCCTTAATGCGCGGGTTTTCTTTTTGCTTTAAATTCGTTGGTAGCAGGGTTCAGTTACGCCATTTAAAACATATCCTTGATAAAAATAACCTTACCTTTCATCAAGGTGGTAGGGTTTTAACATTATGTGGCAAGCATGATAAATCTGATTATTGTGATTTTATTCAATCTAATTTAAGCGAAAGCAAGTTTGCATCATTTCTGGTGGGCGTTGGTGATAGCGAAAATGATGTTGCGCTTTTAGAAGCGTGTGATGTCGCTTGTATTATCCCACGTCCTCACAAACCGTTACTGTCCTTATCCATCCCTCTTGATCGAACCATAATAGCTGGCAGCATTGCGCCCCTTGGATGGTTAGAGGCAGTCCGAAAAGCATTAGCGATTAATAACACAGAAAAGGTAGCGAATTATGGGTGATTTTGCACAAAATGGGAGTGTCGCAACACTACATAATTTTGGAACTAGAACGCTGGAACAGGTGGAAGATGATCTAAAATTATTTGCAGGATACCGGCCTATGGAGCTTATCCTGCCAAGTTTATATTCTGAATTAGAAGGCCCTGCTCTTAAAGAAATTGTAAAGCATCTAGGACAGGTAAAATACCTTAACCATATTATAATTGGGCTGGATAAGGCAGATCGCGAACAATATAAATATGCCTATTCGTTCTTTAAGGATTTGAACCAACCATTTTCATTGCTTTGGAATGATGGGCCTCGGATGACGGCAATATCAGATATGCTTGAAGATAAGGGTCTTGCGCCGCTTGAGCCGGGGAAAGGGCAGAATGTTTGGTATTGCATCGGTTATGTTAATGCTCGTGGCAAGGCAGATGCAGTCGCATTACATGATTGCGATATCTTAACGTATGACAGAATGTTACTTGCGCGGCTATTTTATCCGATTGCAAATCCAAATTATCAATTTGAGTTTTGTAAGGGATTTTATCCAAGAATAGCAGATGGTAAAATGAACGGAAGAGTCTGCCGCTTGCTTGTGTCTCCGCTTCTTCTGGCAATGGAACAGGTGCTGGGTTCAAGCGATTATCTTAGTTTTATGAAAAGCTTCAGATACCCGCTAGCGGGTGAGTTTTCTTTTAGAAGGTCTCTTATTCCTGAATTACGTATTTCATCAGATTGGGGATTAGAAGTGGGACTCTTATCAGAGATGCAAAGAAATCAGGCAAGCAATAGAATATGCCAAATTGATATAGCAGATACTTATGATCATAAACATCAAGATCTCTCTGGCGATGACCGTGATTTTGGATTATCTCGCATGTCGATTGATATCGTAAAGGTGCTTATCAGGAAGCTGGCAACACAAGGTTATAGTTTCGGGCCTGAGACTTTCAGAACTCTAAAAGCGTCTTACTTTAGAACGGCGCTTGATATGGTTCGTCATTATCAAACAGACGCAGAAGTTAATGGATTGAGTTACGATATTGATTCAGAGGAAAGGGCAGTTGAGCTATTTGCTGAAAACATAATGCGTGCGGGAAGTGACTTTAGTTATGCACCAATGGAAACCCCTTTTATTCCCTCATGGGCAAGAGTTAAATCAGCAATCCCAGATATTGAATATCAGCTAAGGCGTGCTGTTGAGGCAGATAATCAAGAACTTGATACTCATCTGCATGTTGTCCCTAAAATGTCAGCTATATAAAATCATGGTTTAGGGATGCCTTATCTTGGTTATCAGCTGAAATAAATCTTCAGCCAAGCGTATTTTTGATAAGTTGAATCCAGTTTTGTGAGCATATTTTATCAATTAATGTATCGTCATATCCGTTTTTTCTCATGGCTGTAATTAGGTTTGGAAGTCCTGCACAATCACGTATATGGTCTGAAATTTGAATGCCATCAAAATCCGAACCAAGAGCAACCCCATCCTCGCCAAGCACTTCAAGTAATGCATCAAGATGTCTGCACATCGTATCAAGCGGCAGTAATCGGTCTCTTTTGCCTTCAAGATGTAAAAACCCAATGCCAAAATTCAGCCCAACAATGCCATTTGATTCCGCTATAGCAGCAAGCTGAGATGCTGTTAAGTTGCGAGGAGAAGGACATAATTCGTGAACATTTGAATGGGTAGCAATAAGCGGCATATCAGATATATTAGCGATTTCCCAAAAGCCAGCTTCATTCAAATGAGATAAATCAATCAGTATCTGCTTCTCATTACAAAAACGCACCAGCTCTTTGCCTGCTTGCGTTAAGCCGCCGCCTTGGTCAGGTGTTGATGGAAAGCTGAAATCCACACCTTCAGCAAAAATATTCTTTCGTGACCATACAGGACCAATAGAGCGCAATCCTTTACTATATAGAACCTCCAATTCATGCAAATCAGCGCTTATTGCCTCTGCGCCCTCTATATGCAGAAGAATCGCAATTTTATCCGCTTCAATGCTACTTTTTATCTCATTACTATTGGTGCATAGTTGCACTTTATCAGAATGTTGTTTTGCCAGCTTATGGGCAATATCTATCATTTCAATGGTAGCTGCATAAGCATAGGCCTGCGAAATGGTTGCTGTGTTTAACAGATTATCAGAACGGGTCTGTTTGTTTTTTTTCATATCATCTTTGATAAGTTCTGGATGTCGTTTCCAGAAACTATCAGGGGCAATAGTTGCTGCTGGAACAAACATTGCAAAGAAACCCCCATCAAGCTTACCTGTCTTGCAGCGAGGCAAATCAATATGTCCTGTATCTCTTCCCGATATAAAAGAGCTACCCTCTAAGTCATCTGAGCGCCAAAGTGCTAGGAGCAGGTCGTTGTGACCGTCAAAAACAGATGTTTGTGTCATTTTGTGTCCTGAATATCGTTTTTTATGTTGTACCAATTGATAGGTATTGTAGATATATAGCAAATTAATCTGAATAGAAAATAACATCTAAGCACTGAAATAAAATACTGTAACTAAGTAATCAGACATAGTGACCTGATAAGAGACCTGATAAGGCAATCGTAAATGCAACGTGATACCCTAAATAAAACAATCTCGTTACCCGAAGCTGTTCTATTAGATATGGATGGTCTTCTTCTGGATACTGAAAAAGTCGCCCAAAGGGCATTTTTTTTAAGCTGTGAGCGTGTTGATTTTTCCTGTCATATAGATGATTACGCTCAATTAACAGGGCATGGTTCTGTTCTAAGAGATAAGCTTCTGGCCAATATCTTGCCAAAGGATATTGATATGAAGGCTTTCAATCACCATTGGTGGGAGAGCTTCCATCATATTTTAAGTGAAGAAGTTCCTGTTAAAAAGGGCGCAATGGAATTTCTTGAATATGTTTATTCTCAAGATATAAAAATAGTAGTTGCAACATCCTCCTTTACAGAATCTGCTGAAATGTTACTAAGCCGCGCTAAACTACGCCCTTTTATAGGATTAATAGTTGGCGGCGATCAGGTTAAAAATGCAAAACCTGCCCCTGATATTTATTTAAAAGCAGCCTCTTCGGTCAATGTGCCAGCACAGAACTGCATGGCGTTTGAAGATTCGGATGTTGGAACAATGGCAGCACATGCAGCAGGTGTTCCCGTAGTTCAAATTCCAGACATAAATGAGCCAACACAAGAATGTATCGCCCTTGGCCATTTGATTTTTGATAGTCTGGATAGTGCGCGCACAGAATTTGGATGGCACGAAGATAAATGAGTAGCGTAATCTGGGAATGGCCAGAATAATTACCACCAGAATAATTACTGCCAGAATAATTACTGCCAGAATAATTACTGCCAGAATAAATTTCTCATCGCTAAAACCA
>ERZ802822.466-NODE-466-length-28448-cov-7.518029_pt1 | contig 28448 bp, 31 predicted proteins | sample MGYA00345649_ERZ802822 | MGnify/ENA primary metagenome ERZ802822 (study PRJEB30503, sample SAMEA104212359) | marine metagenome | biome: Westerlies Biome; feature: [SRF] surface water layer (ENVO:00010504) within the epipelagic zone...; material: water...
CACCACGTCGCCCAGGTAGGCCACGTGATGCCCCTTTTCTTTAAGCGTTGCGATTGTCTTCAGGCCGTCTGGATCGCGGGTCTCCAGCATCGCCAGAGCGTGCAGAGGGATGTCCGGCCGGGTGGTGGCGTGGGTGGCAGGGGAGAGGTCGTCGGTGTTGGTTTCTCCTTCCACCTTGAACACCGTCACCGTGATCGTGTCGGCCAGCTCCGGCTTCGAGGTGAACCATTCAGCTGCTGCCCAGCTGTCCACCACCTGCTTGGCAAAGCGGTTGCTGGAGGCCAGCTCCATCACTTCATTGAAGGCGTCATAAACCAGCAGAGTTCGGCTGAGGCCTTCAGCGGCGCAGCCGGCCAGCTGCGTGTCGCTGTGTTGGAGCAGCTCGATCAGGGCCGCCACGTTGTATCCCCCCACCATGGTTCCGAGCAGGCGGGTGGCTTCCAGCGGCGATACCAGGGGACTGCTGGCCTGCCCTTGGGCGATGGCGCTGAGCCAGGTGGCTTTCACATAGGCCGCTTCGTCGACGCCGGGCGGAATGCGTTCGATCAGCAGGTGCAGCAGCTCCTGCTCCTCCCCTGATGGTGGATTCTCCAACAGTTCTGTGAGTGCCTTGGCCTGGCTTGCCTCCAGGGGCAATGGCGGAATTCCCAGGGCCAGACGTTCGGCAGCGTTCTCTCGGTAGGTGCTCAGCATCAAAATCTGCTCAGGAACGGACTTGCAGGCCATTCTCCTGCGTCACCGTTCCGTTCCGGAAGCAGGCGGGTTTCCATGGTTTGCGTACCCTGTAGCGAGGTAATTGTTTGGGTATGACCACCACACACGACCTTCATGTGGTGGACACCAGGCCTCTGGTTCCTCCCGCCTTGCTGCATGGAGATCTGCCGATTGATGCCAGGGCGACGGAGACCGTGGCCACCTCGCGCAGCCGAATTCAAGCCATTCTCAGGGGTCTGGACCGGCGACTGCTGGTGATCGTCGGCCCCTGCTCTATTCATGATGTGGATGCAGCGAGGGAGTACGCCAGCAAACTGGCTCCCCTGCGTGAACGTCATGCCTCTGAGCTCGAGTTGGTGATGCGTGTGTACTTCGAGAAGCCACGCACCACGGTGGGATGGAAGGGCCTCATCAATGATCCGAACCTCGACGGCTCCTACGACATCAACACGGGGTTGCGAATGGCTCGGTCGTTACTGCTCGATTTGGCCAGGGATGGAATGCCCTGTGCCACTGAACTGCTCGATCCTGTGGTTCCTCAGTACATCGCTGATCTGATCAGTTGGACGGCGATCGGCGCCCGGACCACCGAAAGCCAGACGCACCGCGAAATGGCTTCAGGCTTGTCGATGCCGATCGGCTACAAAAACAGCACCGACGGCAGTGCCACCATTGCCATCAACGCCATGCAGGCCGCGTCCAAACCCCATCATTTTCTTGGGATCAATCGCGAGGGGCATGCATCGATCGTGAGCACCACCGGAAATCCGGATGGTCATCTGGTGCTGCGGGGAGGGAACCGAGGCACGAATTACCATCTCGAGGCGATTCAGGATGCTGCTGAAGAATTGAAAGCAGCGGGACTACCCGACCGGTTGATGGTCGATTGCAGTCATGGCAACTCCAACAAGGATTTTCGCCGGCAAGGTGATGTGTTGAAAGCTGTGGCAGCTCAGGTGGAACAGGGGTCAGCGCATGTGATGGGTCTGATGCTCGAAAGCCATCTTGTTGAGGGGAACCAAAAGATCAGTTCGGATCGTTCAGCACTGACCCATGGCCAAAGTGTCACGGACGCATGCATCAGCATTGAGACGACAGCGGAGCTGCTGGAGGGCTTGGCTGATTCGCTGAAGAAAGTTGGCACTCGTGTTGCTTGAGTGCCAAGTTTTTGAGAGCTTCAGGCTTGAAATAAACCTTCGTTTTAATCAGTTCACGGCGAACTTTTGATCTGATCGAATATTTTAATTTTGGGCAACTTCTGCCTGAAGCTGTCGTCATGTTTGGGATCAGAATTCTCGGGTTTGGTGATTTGATGCGTCTGTATGAACTGGAGCGGGAAACGGAGCTCTGGGTGCAGGGTTTTCGTCCGCTTCAGCTCGATGCTCTGCTCGATTGGTCTGGTGGCGTTGCCGATCAACAGCATTGGGATCTGGATGCTTTGCATCAGCAGGTGATGCACTTCTGGGTTGATCAGGCAGGGCAGATTCAGACGTGGCAGGCCAGGCTCCGCTCGATGCCGGATGATCAGTGTCTTGTGGCTGCTCTCGGTAGCAGGCATGACTGGTGTCGGCACATGGAACGGTTGCTGCGTGCTTAGGCGATCATCCAAGACCAGCACAAGCCAACAGCGATTGGCACGCTGAGGTTGTCGATGCCCCATCGGCTCAGTTGCTCAAGGCCAACAGCAAGCACGCATACGCTCAACAGGCGCATTGGCTGCAATGGGCTGTGACTGACCATCACAAGCGCAGTCAGCACAACTCCCGTGACCAGGGCCATCGTGAGGGTTCCAGCTACAGATTTCCGCTGTTGCCAAACGCTCCAGGTTGGTGATTGAACGCCTCGCCCAATCAAGCCTGCAAGGCCATCGCCAAGAGCCATCACCAGCACTCCAGCGCAAGCTGCGATGGCCTGTTCAGGCCAGAAGAGAATGAGCAGTAGAGAGATAGCTACTCCATACGCCACAGTTCCGTAGCTGTGGCGCTCGATATCCTCGACGGCTGGTAGTAATCGCCAGCGATGGTTAATGGCGGTGATGACGGTAATTGAGAGTGCGGCTGGAACAGCTACCCATGCCGGAAGTTGCAGCCACCAGGCCAGCGGCACGACGGGGCCGGTACCGATATGCACGATTTTGCGGCTCAGTTCCTTGTGCTCCGGCAAAACGCCTCGGCAAAGCACCGCTGCCGAGAGAACCAGAGCCATCCAGGCTCCAATCACGAACAGCGAGAGCAGCAAGGGATCAGGCGGCCTGCTGCTGATCGGTCATGGTGCGCAACTTCAGAATTGCTTTTGCTTCAAGTTGGCGAACGCGTTCTCGGGACACGTTGATCTGACGACCGATCTCGGCCAAGGTCAGTGGCTCGGCTCCATCGAGTCCAAAGCGCAAACGAAGAATCTTCTGCTCCCGCTCGTTGAGCTGGGACAGCCAACCGCCGAGATGCTCCTTCTGAATACTGCGATCCATTCCCTCCATCGGCTCATCACCGTTGGGGTCTGGGATCAATTCTCCAAGTGTGCTTCGGTCCTCTTCCCCCCTTGCGTGGGCATCGAGGGATGCACAGGGAGCACTCTGAGCGATCAGTTCTTCGAGATCGCGTGGTGCGATCCCCATCGCGTTGGAAAGTTCCAAGCGATTGGGTTGACGGCCGAAGCGATGGGAGAGTTCTCTGGTGATGCGACGCATCTTCGAGAGCTTCTCGCTGATGTGAATCGGCAAACGGATGGTCCGTGCGCTGTTGTCGATGGCCCGGGTCATTCCCTGACGGATCCACCAGTAGGCATAGGTAGAAAATTTGTACCCCATAGCGGGATCAAATTTGTCTACGGCTCTCTCCAGGCCAATGGCACCCTCTTGGACAAGGTCCAGGAGTTCAAGACCCTGATTCTGATATTTCTTGGCAACACTCACCACAAGGCGAAGGTTGGCCGCCATCATCCGATCTCTGGCCCGTTTGCCCATGCGAATGCGATGACGTTGCCGCGGTGTGCGTTCGTCCTCTGGAACATCCAACAGCTCCTTCATGGCCTGAACGTGGTGTGCCAGTTCGATCTCCTCTGCAGCGGTGAGGAGAGGCACACGGCCGATGCTGCTGAGGTAGTAGCCAATTGAATCAGTGGAGAGACGACCAACTTGTCGACTCGATCGATTGGCGGTTTGACGTGAGCGCAGCCCTGTATTGCGCTGGCTTGTAGCCGGCAATACAGGTTCCGTGGACGAGGGCTTGGAGGCCTCGACCTCGGATTCCAGAGGGATCCCCATCACCCTGAACTCCTTGATTAGATTTGCGCGCAACTTAGCACTCGCCGGCGAGTGCAGCCTCGATAAAACGAAAGTTTTTCTATAGCTGTAAATTAACAGGATCAGCGCGATGCAAGAGCTAAGAAAGAGACGAGGTTTTCATCATTTTTTTGTGACTGATTTGACCGAATTTCAAGTCAGTCATCCGAGGCGGGAACGCCTTTCTTCCAGGTTTCGATGAGTTGAAGTTGGGAATTTCTCTCGATGTCCTCGGGATGTCGTTGCGTGAAATCACCGTTGCTTTGCATATCAAAAGCTCCGCGGTTGTCATCGAGATACACCTGCAGCAGTCGTTCGAGTTGTTCGCGCAATGCCGGCTCTTCGATCGGGGTGACCGCTTCCACACGTCGGTCCAGATTGCGGGGCATCCAGTCAGCACTGCCGATGAACACCTCAGGGCTACCGCCGTTCCCAAACCAGAAGATGCGTGAGTGTTCCAGGAAGCGGCCGATGATGCTGACCACCTGGATGGATTCACTGAGCCCTTTGCGGCCAGGGTAGAGGCAACACATTCCGCGGATGATCAATTCGATCGTGACGCCTGCTTGTGAGGCTTCATACAGCAGGGCAATGATTCCAGGATCCACTAGGGAGTTCATCTTGGCTCGGATGTGGCCTCCCCGACCCTGCTGGGCATGTTCGATCTCTCTGCGGATCAGATTCTCCATTCCCTTACGCAGGGAAACGGGAGCGACAAGAAGCTTGCGGAACCCTTGTTGTTTGGAGAAACCAGTGAGGTAATTGAACAGCTCCACGAGGTCTTGGCCCAGCTCAGGTCGCGCGGAGAGAAGACCGAGGTCTGTATAGAGCCGTGAGGTTTTGGAGTTGTAATTTCCTGTTCCAATATGCACGTAACTCCGCAGGCGTTCTTTCTCCTTACGGACCACCAGGACGATTTTGGTGTGGGTCTTGAGACCCAGAACTCCATAGACAACATGCACGCCGGAACGTTCCAGGTGCTTCGCCCATTGAATGTTGTTGTCTTCATCGAAGCGGGCCTTGAGTTCCACCAGGGCCATGACCTGTTTTCCGTTCTCGGCGGCACGAATCAATGCGGCGATGATCGGTGAATCCTTGGAGGTGCGATAGAGAGTCATCTTGATGCCCATCACCAGTGGATCGTCGGCCGCCTGGTTGATGAATTCCTCCACGGATGTGGAAAACAGGTCGTAGGGATGGTGCAGCAGAACGTCGCGGCGTCGCACCACCGAAAAAATGCTTTCGAACTCCTCTTCTTTGAGGGAGCCGTCCTCCAACATGCTTCGCTGGGCACGCCCGAGGATGGCGGGAGTCAGTCCTGAGTGGTTTTCATCCTTGAGTTGCGGAAGAGGAATCGCCATCAGGGCGAAGAGGTCATCCAGGCCAAGGGGGCCATCAATTCTGTAGAGGTCCTCCTCCTCAACGGACATTCCCTCCATCAGCATCTCGACCACGTCCTGGGGCATTTCATCGGCAACCTCCAGGCGCACGACCTCGCCGCCCATTCGGCGTTTGCGCAAGCCCTGCTCAATGGCGATCATGAGGTCATCGGCCTCGAGATCCCTCAATTCCAGGTCCGCATCGCGGGTGACTCGGAAGAAATAGTGTCCTTCGATGGACATGCCAGGGAAGAGCAAGCTCAGGTTGAACGCCACCACCTGCTCCAGCGGCACGGCGGTGTGAAGCGGTTCACAGTCACCGCTGTCGAGATCGGCGGGAATGGTGACGAAGCGGGGCAGGATCTTCTGAGGCACCTTGACCCGGGCGAGCTGACGTTGACCGCTTTGGGGGTCGTGGATCAGAGCTGCCACATTCAGGCTCAGATTGCTCACGAACGGGAAGGGATGAGCCGGATCAACGGCCAGGGGGGTGAGGACAGGAAAGATCGCTGTCTGGAAGTAGTTGTCAACCCAGAGCCGTTGACGTTCGTTGAGCTGTTCGTAATCCAGCAGATGGGCACCATGCTCGAGAAGCTGGATCTTCAGGCGGGAGCGGTAATGCTCCTGTTGTTTGTGCAGCAGTGGGGTGAGGTGCTCGCGGATCGCGTGGAGCTGCTCGATGGGTGTGTGTCCGTCTTCGCTGAGTTTTTCGATGCCTGCTTCAACCTGGGCCTTCAGGGAGGCCACCCTCACCATGAAGAATTCATCGAGGTTGTTGCTGAAAATGGCGCTGAATTTTGCTTGTTCCAGCAGCGGTGTCCGCTCGTCCAATGCCTGAACGAGAACCCTTTCGTTGAAAGCGATCCAGCTGAGCTCCCGGTTGATGTAGAGATCGGGGGAAAGCACTTTGTCACTCATGGCGTGACCAGTCGAGGAGCCGGCTCGCGCAACGTAGCAATCGTGAACCCGCTGGAATGTGTTCTGGAAAGCGTGCTCTGGGATGTGGTGCTGTCCCTTCAGTCACTTCGACGGAGGCGAGGCGTTCCCCCTACCAGCAGGGTCACAGCGATCAGCAGGCCGGCACTCCCCAGAAAAGGACTGGTCTGTCCCAGCAGGTCATAGCTGAGTCCTGCCAGGGGTGGACCCAGAAAACTGCCGAGACTCTGAAGCGCTTGCAGGCTGCCGAGGGCTGCCCCCTGACCTTCTGAGTTCAGTCGCCTGGACACCAGGCTGCGCAGGCTTGGTGTCACCAACCCGGTGCCAGTTGCCAGAATCGCCACAGCACTGAAAATCCCTGCTTGCGCTTGTTCCGCCGACGTTGCTGGAATCAGCAAGCATCCCGTGACCACAAGGCTTAAGCCGATCAAGGTGAGTCGCCACTCGCCCAGACGTTTCACCAGCGGGCCGATCAATCCACCCTGAACCACGGTGGCCACGATGCCAACAATCAGAAATGCTGTGCTGGCCAGTTCGGGGCCCCAGTTGAACCGCTGTTTGAAATAGAGCACCAGGATGGCGGTGAAGCCGTTGAACGCCAGGAAAAAAAGGAAGAAGCTCAGGCAGAGCCGCCCGACAATGGGATTGGCTGTGACCTTGGCGACCTGGGCAAAGGGATTGAGATCCCGTTTGCGCGGCATGGCCTTGCGTTCCTCTGGAGGATGGGTTTCTGGCAGCAGTCTCAGAACCATGAAGAGGTTGACGAGCGCGAAACCGGTGGCGGCCCACACCGGCACGGTCACGTTGATGCGTGCGAGCTGTCCGCCCAGGAAGGGCCCCACGATGAATCCGAGCCCGAAGGCCACACCGATGAGCCCGAAGGCCCGGGCCCTCTGCTCGGGAGGCGTGATGTCGGCCAAGACGGCACTGGCGGTGGCGGCGGTTCCACCGCTCACGCCATCGATCAACCGCGCCAGAAACAGCAGCATCAAAGGCAGGGAGGCACCGGCTGGCCAGTCGAGGCTCACGGTGAGGGCGAACAGACCCAGGCCCAGCACCGATCCACTGACGCATGTGGCGATCACAGGCCGACGGCCGAAGCGGTCACTCAGGGCTCCGATCAATGGGGTCGCGGCGAACTGGGCGAGGGCATAGCTCCCTGCCAGCAATCCAAGGGTGCGCCCGTCGGCATTGAAGCTCGCTAGCAGGAAGGGCAGCAGCGGAAACACGATGCTTTCGCTCAGCCGGTCGTTCAGGAGCGTGAGGAATGCACTCAGCAGGGTGGGGATCCGGGGACGCTGCAATCTGGCTGCTTTTCACAGGAGACTCACATTCCCACAGGCCACGGCGATGGCTTTGCGACCCATTCGTTCCGCGGATGCCCCTTTGCTTCGAGAGATCTTTGCGGACGCTATTGAGAGCCAGGCCCCAGGCCTGTACACACCAGATCAAATCAGAGCTTGGACGTCTCTGGCCTGGCTTCCTGGAGTGCTGGATCGTTTGTTTCGAGACGGTGACGGTTGGATCAGCGGAGAGGGTGCGGCTTTTGCCATGCGTCAGCCGCAGGACCGGCTGGCTTTGCTGTATTGCCGCGGGCGGGCGTCACGCCAGGGCCATGGCACGGCACTTGTGAAAAGGATTGAGTGCGATGCCCGTGCCGATGGGCTGGCGCACATTCACGCAGAGGCGAGTCTGTTGAGTCGTCCCTTGTTGGAGCGATGTGGCTGGCGGTTTCTGAGGCACGAGACCTTCACGGTCGCAGGCGTGCCATTCGAGCATCACCGGATGGAAAGGCAGCTGCACAGCTGATCCAGTTGCTGCAGGGCTTGGCCCTTATCCATCACGGTGGTGGCCATGTCCAAAGCCGTTTCCAGACAATCGCTGAGGCCAGCAAACCAGAGATAAACACCGGCGTTCCAGCGCAGAGAGTCTCGAAGTGGTCCGCGGTTTTGCAATGCGTCCATGGCCTGGGCCTGCCAGGTGGTGAGGTCAGTCCACTCCACATCGGTGGCATGACAGCCGTGATCCCTTGGATGCAGGATCAATCGTTCTGTTTTGTCCCCATGCACCCGGGCAGTGATGCAGGCCCGTCCAATGGGCAGATCGGTGCCACCTTCCAACCCTTTCACGGTGAAGAGATCCGTTTCACCGGCCAGTTTTAGTGCCTCCCATGCCCGGCTTTCGGTGGGGGGGTGGACGAATCCACTGATCAGACGATGATCGCCTTGATGGGCGGTCCAGAGCAGTTCGAGACTCGCCACTGGGGGGCGTTTGCCCAGTTCATCCCTGTAACTGATCAAACTCTCGGCGATGGCAAAGTGATCGGGCTGGTGGATCAAGGCAAACCCTTGGTTATGCAAGCCGTCCTGAACAGTCTCCAGCGGCAGTCCCCGCAGATCGAGCCCGAGGCTTCGAAACAGCTCGATCGCCGTGATGCCGTACTTGATCGGCATGCGCTCACCGCCTTGAAGCACCACAGGCTGGTTGCAGCTCAGCAACACGAGGGTGGTGAGGGGATAAATCGGTGCTGTCCGAGTCCGCCCGTCATAGGGCATGCCGAAGCACAAAGGCGATCGTTGTCCCGGGGCACTGTGCAGAACCGGACCAAGTTTCCGGTATGTATCGAGCATTCCAGTGAGTTCCTGGGGCTCGGGACGGCGGATCCGATGTGCAATTAAGAAGGCACCGATTTGGGCCGGTGTTGCCTCTTGGTACAGCATGAGTTCAAGGGCATCAGCCGCTTCTTCGCGGCTCATGCCCTTGCTGGTGTGTTCACCGCTCCCAACTTTGCGAAGGTGTTGCTTAAACCGTTCACGACCACTGGGAACAGTGCTTGTCACGTGTGGTCAAGCGAATCAATTTAGTGTTGAGCAGCGCGGAGGCCGTAGAGGTAGTTATTGATACCAAATGCGACAGGGGCAGTCATGGAGAGTCGAAATACGACAATCCGGCGAAACTGCCGTGAAGCGGGTGGTCAGGATTTTGGCGACCTTCGGCGTAATACAGCCGCTCAAGAATCAGGCTGGATGCCCCACTGGATTCAAGTTGTTGGCTGAAAAAAAGTGAACTGAAAGAACGGAAGAGGGTGCTCATGCAATGAAGTCGATGACTTTCAATACAGCAGATCTACGTGAGCACTGATGTGCTCAATGCTTCAAAACTGGATTGTCGTTTTGGTCGTCATTGATGCTTTTTGGGGGCCATGCCTGCGGGATTCTATTTTTGTAAATGTCTTATTGACATGACCTCCTCCACACTGACGACTGCATCTCTCTCTGCGCCTTCGCCGAGCACTGTCACAGCCAGTTTGATGGCAGCAAAGAAAGCCAAAGGCATGAGCTTTGCTGATCTGGGATCCGCGCTCGGGCTTGATGAAGTTTGGGTGGCTTCTTTGTTTTACGGACAAGCCACCGCATCACCAGAGGAGGCTGAAAAGCTGTCGTCACTGCTCTCTTTGGATCCTGCAATCACAGCGGCAATCCAGGAGTTTCCCACGAAAGGCAGTCTGGAGCCGGTGATTCCCACCGATCCGCTGATCTATCGCTTCTACGAAATCATGCAGGTGTATGGAATGCCGCTGAAGGATGTGATTCAGGAAAAATTCGGTGATGGCATCATGAGCGCCATTGACTTTACCCTTGAGGTTGACAAGGTTGAGGATCCTAAAGGTGATCGAGTGAAGATCACCATGTGCGGAAAGTTTCTCCCTTATAAAAAGTGGTGATCGACTATGAAATGAAGTGAGCTTTTAAGGACAGCGAGTGGATTGATGCCCGGCACTGCCGGGCTTTTTATTGTCAGCTGCGGAATTGTTGGTTGAGTTGACGATGAGCCAGTTCTTGGCGTGTTGGATCCTCAGGTGAGGTACTGAGCTCTTGCAGTAACCGTTGACTGACTGGAGTGGCAATACAGCCGAGTGCTCGGAAGGCTGCTTCAGCAATCACCAACGAATTGCTCCGACACAGTTCTGCCAGGCATTCGCTGATTGCTTCACCATCCCGACGCTGAAGTACACGAATGGTGGAGATCACGAGTGGATCGCGACAATCATTCAGCAGATCTGCGCAGTAAGCGAGGAGCTGTTGATCCGTGAGTGTGTGAGCACGGAAGCTGATCAGCTGCAGGCCGGTCAGACGATGTTGGAGTCCGGGGTGCTGCAGGCAGGCATGCAGGACTGATTCGGGAACGTCGGCTCCCCAGCACGACAGGGCCTGAAGCACACAGAGATGATCGTCGTTCAGATGACTGGGTTCATGCAGTCTCTGCAGGAGCCAGTCCCGGGCCTCGCGTTGATGGCACAAGCCTGCAGCGAGGATTAACTCGTTCTGGTCACCGTGGCGATGCAGGAGACGCAGGATGATCGGCCAGCCACGGTCAGCGAGGGATCCCAGTTTTTCGCAGAGCGCTCTGCGTAGATCAGCAGAAAGGCTGGAGGAGTAGGACTCCTCCAGCCAGGAAGGCTCCACTGGAGCCCTGCGTGATCGTGACAGCCGGTCCCAGAGAATGGCTTCGTCAACACTCATTGGGCTCAGCGCGCTCCCAGTTCTGCTGCGAGTTCGCGCTCCAGTTTCTCATCGTGTTCCTTCGGAAGCACGTTGTCCATGGTGGTGCGGTGGGTGCTGTAGAAGAGCATGCCGATGAACACCATGCCGCCCACGATGTTACCAAGAGTGACGGGAAGGAAGTTCCAGAAGATCACCTTGGTGTAAGGAACGCCAGAGCCAAGGATTGGTCCCGCTGTGTGCAGAAACTGATTCACCACGATGTGTTCCATTCCCATCGATTGGAACGCAGTGATTGGAAGCCAGCAGGCCAGGATCTTTCCTGGAACGCTTTTGCTGACCAGTGCCATGGTGACGCCGAGGCATACAAGCCAGTTGGCAACCACGCCGCGAAGGAACGCCAGGAAGAAGCCCATGCTTCCCAGTGCTTCATACTTTTTCTCAACGTTGATCTTATTGAGAGCCATGATTTTCTGAGCCACAAGGTCCCAGATCGGCGCGCCGACATTATCGGCTGCTCCATCCATGGTCCCGCTGGTCAGGCTGATCGCCATGATCAGTGCGACGACAGCAGTACCGATCCAGTTACCGATCCACACCCAAGTCCAGTTGCGGAATGTGGCTCCCCAAGTGCAGCGACCGGCCCAGGTGGCCATGGGCAGCAGAGCGAAATTACCGGTGACCAGTTCCATGCCGAAGAGCACGATGCTGGCGAAGCCGAAGGGAAACAGCAAGGAGCCGACAAAGGGCGCCTTCACGGTGATGCCAACGGTGAGTGCCAGGATCACTGCCAAACCAAGGATGGCGCCTGAATAAAAACCACGCAGCAGCAGATCTTTGACGCTGACGCTCGACTTTTTACCGCCGGCGGCAATCATGCCGTCGACAAGTTCATTGGGGAGAACGTAATCCATCAGTCTGTTTCAGAAGTTAAGTGTGTGAAGTCAGCTAGAGATGCGGTTCATCAGTTTTGAGAAGAAGTCCTTGCCACCATCGTTGTGAGTGATGGTTTTGGGCGCAGTTCCTTGGGCACTCAGCCAGTTAACAAACTTGGAAAAGATGTCGGTTGGTTCTGCCATTGTTAGAGAAGGTGATACGTTTTGAAGTGTGACGGCCGTGACTTCAAAAGGAAGCGTCACGGCCGTGCAGATTCAATCAAAAGGGGCCTCAGCTTTTGGCTGTTGCTCCGAATTGCTCGACCAGAAGATTTTTCAAAACGGTTTTGATTTGGTCGGCAGGAATCGCTTTCTGTTTCACTTCACCCACTGTTGGATTTTCCCCTTGGGATCCACCAGTGGTGAGCATGTAACCCTCACCCATCACACCGTCGCTGTTTTTGGCTTTGGTTCCGGTGAGTCCGATGGCGCCCATGAAGGCCTGACCACAGGTGTTTGGACACCCTGTCCAGTGGATCTTCACTTCTTCAGAAAGGTTGAGCTCCTGGTCAAGCTCTTGGGCGATCTTTAGGGCCTGGTCTTTGGTGTTGGTCAGGCCAAAACTGCAGTAGGTGTTTCCTGTGCAGGACACCGTTCCCGCTGCAATGGACCCTGGCTCTAATGGAAACCGTTGCAGTAGAGGATCAGCTTTGAACGCTGGAATGGCCCCATCTGGCAGGCCCACCATGATCACGTTCTGATCTTCGGTGAGCCGCACTTCTCCACTGCCGTACTCAAGGCTTGCAGCGGCGAAGTCCTGCAGATCCTGAGCCGTTAGGCGACCCACTGGGACATGAAGGCCTGCAAACGACAATCCTTCCTGTTTCTGGGGATGGATTCCGTAATGAGAACGGGGCGTGGTGGCAAAAACGGAACCTGGATCCGGGGTTAAAGGTCCAAACAGTGTTTCGACTTTCGATCGGAAGGCGTCAATTCCCAGTGCATCCAAGTAGAAGCGGAAGCGACCTCTAGGACGTTTATCCCGTTCACCGTTGTCTCTCCAGAGTGAAATCACAGCATCGGTGATGCGGCAGATTTCGTCCGGCCTCACCCAGGCATTTAAGGGTATGGCGTAGGCGTTCATTTGCGATGAAAGGATGCCACCGACCCAGACGCCGAAGCCCATCTCGCCATCCCGCTCGACAGGATGGAAGACAATGTCGTTATGGAGGAGAAAATTATCTTTGGCGCCTGCGACGGCTGTATTCCATTTACGCGGCAAGTTGGAATAGTCGGGATTGCCTTGACAGCTGTTGGTTAGAAAGTTCTGAAGTTCAGTGGTGTATGGACGAGTGTCGACAATCTCATTGGGATCGATTCCAGCGAGAGGGTTTCCGGTGACATTGCGGGGGTTGTCAAAACCTGATTGGATCGAGCTGAGTCCTGCTTCCTTCAGACGTTTCAGGATTTCGGGCAAGTCATTGAGCAATACTCCGCGAAGTTGCAAATTCTGACGCGTTGTGATGTCGCAACTGCCGCTTTCGCCGTAGCGCTCAACGATGGATGCGACGACACGAAGCTGTTGGGCTGAGAGAACACCATTTGGAACTCTCAGGCGCAGCATGAACTGCCCAGGGGTTTTGGGACGCCAAAACATTCCATACCACTTCAGGCGCAGTTGGAGGTCCGTTTCGTCAACCTGTTCCCAACCGATTTCGGCAAATTTTTCGATCTCAGGTCCCACTAAAAGACCGTCTTTTGCTGCCTTGTTCTGCTCGATCTTATTGAGCTTCTTGCCGTCCAGATAGGGTCTAGAGGTAGAGCTGATCGTCATGATCTTTTAAAAGAAAGGACGGACTGATCACTCCAAACAATGCGTGAATCAATCGATAACGGACCCATGGTCCAAAAGCGTGTCAGAACGAAAGTGACGCTTAGATGTAGTGAACTGGTTTGTACCGTTGCTGTCGGTAGCAGTTCGAACAGTTTTCAAGCCCTGCTCGGCTCTGGGCTGGCAGACCAAAGTGTTGCTTCGGCTACACCTTGGAAGCATTGGCAGCCGTAGAAGGCTTTCCTCTGCTTCTTCAGTATTGGCGTCCAACTTCGCCAAGCATTCGCACAGCTCCGTGCCTCAGCATCTGCCACACCCGTTTCATGGCGGCGAAGTCCCGGTCCAGTTCGCTTTGAAATCGGTCCCCGTCCTGCCGTCGCTGGCTGTTCGGGCGATAACGTTTATCAATACGCTTTCGTTCGGAACGCGCCTCCATTGCGGCACGGTTGGAGTATCGACGGGAGGGCATGGAGATCAACTTGGTCATTACACACCGATGACAACAGCCGCCCCTGCATCGAGGGCGTGGCCATTGCTACCAAACAGTGTTTCGAAGCCTCAACGTGCAATCCGTTTGGTTGTTCATGGCCGTGCCGGTGGCGACGTTCCAGTCGCACTGCGACGGCTTTGTCAGTCCGTGCACTCGCGTCGTCAGGCACCTGTCGAGCTTGAGGTCCTCACCGGGGCTCCAACTCCCGCTCGATTAAACGAGTCCCTCTGGCTTGTGCCGATGCTGCTCTGGCCCGGTGCGCATACGCGTATTGATGTTCCGATGATCCGCACTCGCCTCCGGACGGAGGGCCAGAACGTCACACTCCTGCCGTTTTTGGGTGCGTGGACCAGCTGGTGGACTTTGGTGGCTCGTGCGCTTCAACTGCATCCATCAACGGGTGTGTTGATTCATCACCCACTCCGCCCAGGCTTGGCTGACCGCTTCTTGGCCCAGCTATCGGTCCGTTTGGGACGTCCACTGGTGTCGTTTGATCAATGGCCCGAGTATGAACGGCAGCACCCAGATGCTCAGCCGCTCACCCTGGCGCTGGCTCCAAACCGGATGACGGAGTCCCTGGGGGAGGCTGGAGAATGGCCCCCTCTGCTGGACCATCCCCTGATCCGTCAGGGCCTGATCGATTTGCTTGTTTCCCTGCCGTGACCGCTGCTGACCGTTCTGGAATTGTCTATCTCGTTGGTGCTGGTCCGGGAGACCCCGAGCTGCTCACGCTGAAGGCGCACCGTCTACTGCAATCCTGTGATGCGTTGGTGTACGACTCGCTCGTGCCACGGGAGGTTCTGGATCTTGTGCCAGAACACTGTGAACGTCACTTCGTGGGGAAGCGGAGGGGTCACCACTCCGTCCCGCAGCCGAGTACGAATGCCGTGCTGGTGGAGCTGTCGGCACGTCACGCCTGTGTGGTTCGCCTCAAAGGTGGGGACCCTTTCCTCTTCGGTCGGGGTGGCGAGGAAGCGGCGCATCTCGTCAAACATGGCGTGCGGGTGGAGGTCGTGCCTGGCGTGACCGCTGGGATTGCAGCACCGGCCTATGCGGGTATTCCCGTCACCCATCGGCGCGCAGGGTCTTCGGTCACGTTCGTGACGGGCCACGAAGAGATTGACAAGCGACGCCCGTCGGTGAACTGGCGTTCCCTGGCGTCTGCGAGTGATGGTCTCGTGATCTACATGGGGCTTCATAACCTGCCGCGCATCGCTGATGAGCTGATGGCTGGTGGGCTCAGTCCCGACACTCCTGTCGCCGTGATTCAACAGGGAACCGTGGCCGGACAGCGTTGTCTTCAGGCCATGCTGTCGGAGATCGCAGAGCGGGTGCGCCAGGAACAGTTCGCGTCCCCGTCCATCGTGGTGGTCGGCGATGTGGTGAAGGAGCAGATCAGCGCCTGTGCTCCCGAGCCTGCGGCCGTCACGATGCCAATCCCCTTTTAAAGAGATCAGGCTGGATGGTCGGATGATTCTTTCAGGCGCGTCCGGATCTGCGCCAGGTTGCAGGGTCGAGTTTCCGGATTGAGCTGCGCTGCGATCAGTCGGTCCCAGGCTGTGGTGACGGCATCCAGGGATCCCGGCAACACGAACACAAACGTACCGTTGGCGACCCCAGCGAGACAGCGGCTCTGCAGTGTGCTGGTTCCGATGGATTCAAATGAGAGCACACGGAAGAGTTCGCCAAAGCCTTCCATGTGTTTGTCCAGAAGCGGGCTGATCGCTTCCGGGCTCCCATCCCGTCCCGTGAGCCCTGTGCCACCGGAGGTGATCACCACATCCACGATCGGATCAGCGATCCACTGGCTCACCGTTGCTCTGACCCGATAACGGTCGTCAGCACAGAGCTCACGGCAACACAGTTGATGGCCTGCGTTCACCAGACGTTCCTGCAGTCGGTCTCCGCTTGGATCCGTTGCAAGAGTTCGGCTGTCTGAGATCGTCAACAGGGCGATGGACAGCACGCGGATTCTGCAGGGCATCGGACGCGGTCAACGCTAGAACCTTGACGGTGAACCGTTCTGGTCATGGGTGAGATGCGAGTCAGTGGTGCGTGCACGGTTCAGGTGCTGCTCTTTGCGTCTTTGCGTGACAGGGCCGGCTGGTCGAGCCGACCGTTCACCCTTTCATCGCAGACGGGGTGCACAGCACGCGACATCTGGCAGCTGCTCGATCTCGGTGCTTGGCCTAATGGTGTGCGTGTCGCCGTCAATCAGAGCTTCGTCTCCGAGCATCATCCGCTCGCGGAGGGAGACGAGCTGGCGTTTCTTCCCCCATTCACGGGAGGTTGAAGGATGGACATTCCATGCGATGCAGTGCATGTCGCCATTCATGCCCAACCGTTTTCCGGAACGGATCAGCTGCATGGCTGGCTTCAACGCGCAGCCTCAGCCGCTGCGGCCACGGCCGTGTTCATGGGGCATGTACGGCCTGAAACCATGGACGGTGCTCCGCTAGAGGCTCTGGAACTCAGCCACTACCCAGGCTTGTGCGAGCGCCTGCTGGTGAGCCTGGCCCAACAACAACTGCGCGATCACGGCGCACAGTCCGCCCTGGTGTTGCATCGAGTCGGCCGGCTGTCCCCGGGCGAGCTGATCGTGTTGGTGGCTGTCAGTGGAGATCGTCGGGGACCGGTGCAACGCTGCTGCTCTGACTTGCTCGAGTCGTTGAAACACAAGGCACCGTTTTGGAAGCGGGAGTGGAGTGGTGGGGTTGGCACATGGCTTGCGGCGAATACTCCGCTCTGATCCCGTTGACATGTCAAAGAATTCGTCGCCGCAGCAGTTGGGCCCATAACCGTTGACCGGTCTCTAACGGGCCCGAGTCTGCGGGAATTTCCACGAGGAGATCCGCGTTCTGCAGAGATCCAATGCGCGAAGAGGCTTGGGACCCATCGATGCGGGCGAGCAGTTGTCCATCTGGGCTGCAGTCCAGTGAGGCCCGAGCCAGTTCCGGTCGTCCGGGTTTGCGCCGGTAGGGCGTGGCCAAGTGCACGTGCACCCTGGGCAACAGTTCAGGATTCTGCTGACCTTCAAGGATTTGCAGGGCTGGCCAGAGCAGCTGCAGAGCGGTGATGGTTGCTGCGACTGGGTTACCAGGCAACCCGAAAAAAGGCACCGCATCGCCGATCCAGCCGAAGGCGAAAGGGCGCCCTGGCTTCAGAAAGAGTTTCCAGAACTCCACCTGGCCAAGTTCCTGCATCAGAGGTCGGATCCAGTCACTGTCTCCTGCCGAGACGCCACCGGTGCTCACGATCACGTCGCAGCTCGCGGCCAGATCCAGGATGGCTTGTTTGAGAAGGTGGCATTCATCGGCGACCAGCCGGCACTCCACCGCTGGGTAGCCGAGACGTTCAAGCATGCCTCGGATCAGCGTGCTGTTGCTCTCCCAGATCGCTCCGTTGCTGCGTTCCTCCCCTGGTGGAACCAGCTCATCGCCCGTGACCAGAACGCCGATCTGAGGTCGTCGATGCACGTTCACGTGGGAGATGCCGCAACTCGAGGCACGTCCAATGTCGGCCACACCGAGCCGTTCCCCAGGGGCAAGGAGCAGGGAACCCTGGCTGCATTCCTCGTCTGCGGGTCTGATCCACGGGTTGGACGATGCCTCCCTGATCAGGCGGATGGTGCTGTTCTGATTGGCAACCAATTCCTGGGGAAGAACCCATGCAGCTCCTTGCGGAAGCGGCGCCCCCGTGAGGATCCGGATCGCTTCGCCGGGATGCAACGTTTGCTGGTAGGGATCAGCAGGCGCCGAGCGCCCTACCACCGTCCAGCTGTCTCCGGCGTTGGGTTGGCAGTCTTGGCCCAAGGCATACCCGTCCATGATCGACGCGCGAAACCCAGGCACATCGGCCGGAGCAAGGACAGCGTCGGCAATCACCCTGCCTAGAGCGTCTTGGAGAGGCACCACCTCGGAAGTGACTGGTGTCAGCCGGGTTCGGCTGGCTCTCAGTGCATCCAAAATCCGTTGGCGTGCTTCTTCGAGTGGAAGGCCTTCACGGCCATAGGGTTCAGCGCTTCCAGTGGCCATGGCGACCCCCGTCTTTCTCGAGCAAGTGAATCTGTCGGATCGACATGCCTGGATCCACCGACTTCAACATGTCGTAGAGGGTGATCAGCGCGGTTGAGACCGCTGTGATTGCCTCCATCTCCACACCGGTCTGCCCTGTGGTGCTGCAAGTGGCCTGGACACGCAGTCCAGGTAACTCCTGGGCAGGTTTGATCTCCACCGTCAGTCCACTAATCGGAAGTGGATGACAGAGAGGAATCAACTCAGCTGTTTTCTTTGCCCCTTGAATGCCAGCGATGCGGGCCACCGCAAAAACATCCCCCTTCGGAGTGGTGCCGTTGAGGACGGCCTCCAACGTTGAAGTGAGCATCAGCAGTTCGCCAACTGCGGTCGCCGTGCGTTTGGTGACGGCTCTGTCGCCGACATCCACCATGCGCACCTCACCGTTTTCGGTGAGGTGCGTGAGTCGCTCAGACATGCAGGCCGAAGGCTGATCGATTTCAGTTTGATTCGGTTGTGCCCAGAACGGACCACATTGCGGCCTGTGAGGCGATCACAGGCTCGACATTGCTTGCTTGGCCAGCGTTCAGGGAAGGGCGAGCTGCCGAGGCTTGGCTGCGAACCATCTGAACAGCAAGGGAAGCAACGATGAAAGCTCCGATGAATCCAGCAGCGATGGTGATCGGGCTGCGAACGACTTGGCTGGAGGAGGCGCTGAAGGTCATCCTTGAATTGACGCGAATTAGAGCATCATGGAGACAGGCTGTAAGAACCGTTACCGAACGCACTGAAAGTTTTCAAAGTTGTTCCCTGCTCCTGGTTGATCACAAGCAGGCCGGAGGCCAGCCCTTCGGATGCGAGCCAGCCATGGGCAGAGCCAAACAACAATCCAAGGGAGAGGGCGAAACGCATCCGATTGGTCAGTGAATGAACGAAGCTTCGATGGTGCTGATCAAACGCTTCGTCGTGGATGTCACTGTTTTGAGCTAAAGAAGAAAAAACGGTTGTTCCTGATACCAATGCGCCGGCAACTTGATCAGTCGCGGCATTGTTATGCCTTTGAACAGGATTTCATTGGTTCTTGGCGCTGCATTCCTCTGTGTGTCCGCCGCAAACTCGATCTGGCCGGCGTCAAGCTCAAGCTCAGCCACTGGCTTGCGATGTCTCAGGAGCAACGCCAGGCGTTGGTGGATTGGAACGATGGGGCCCAAGAGCTGACGCGGATGCGCGATCACTTGCGCGTCTGCACCGCTGCCATGGCTGATGGGGTTGTGAAGGATCTCCCGCCATGCACGCAGGAACCCTGGCAGCAATCAGATGCTTTGCCTGAGTCTCTCCTGGAGGCTGCGAGGACGCGGCAGGTTCAACTGTCACTGCATCACTGGAGGGATCTCTGCGAATTGGACCGTTTTGCGCTCTGCAAGTTGGCGCGGCCCGGCCACGATCACCACAATCTGGACGCCGCATTCAACGAAGTGCTGGGGTGAGCCGCCGCCGCAGGTTCTCCAGAACGCCTGTGTCCTGTTCCGTCGGTTTCACAACCGATACCGCTGGAGCGACTACCACGGCAGAGGCTTTTAGTTCCGGTTGTTTGGAGATCGGACAGGCCTGATCGTGCATGAGGGCATTGGCTTCGCAGGCTTCGGCCTGAGTGAAGCCCCAATGCATTGGTAGGAACACTGATCCCACGCGGATCCGCTCCGACACGCAAACCCGCGCGGTGAGCGTGCCTCGACGGGATGTGATGGCTGCCAAGCCGTTGTCTTCCAGACCAAAGCGCTTGGCATCGCTGGGATGCATTTCAAGGCTGGGTTCGGGATGCATGGCGTTCAGGCGTGCGACCTTGCCCGTGCGCGTCATTGTGTGCCATTGGCCGAGATAGCGACCCACTGTGAGCACCAGCGGGTACATCTCGCAGGGGGGTTCTGCCAGACCCAGGGGACTGTCCTTTTGAAATCTGGCCCGACCACTGGCAGTCGGGAATCGTTTCTTTTCGTAAAGACGTTTGGAGGTTCTGGTTGGGCCTTCACCCTTGGGGTAAGGCCATTGCTGCGGGCCATGCTCCTTCAGCAGGGAGTGACTAAGACCCGACATGTCGCAGACGCGGGCCGCCGTGAGAGAGGTGAACTCCTCATAAACCTCTGCGGCTGAGCTGTAGGAAAACTGGTCGACGAAGCCGAGTCGTCGTCCGAGTTCTGCAAACACTTCCCAGTCCGCTCGGCTGTCGCCATGGCGGGGCCTGAACGCTGGGCACAAGGTGACCCGCCGCTCTGAATTGGTCATCGCTCCGCTCTTTTCACTCCATTGGGCTGCCGGCAGAAGCAGATGGGCGTAATGAGACGTTTCGGTGTCGGCATAGGCTTCGCTCACCACCACGAGTTTGCAGCGTTGCATCGCGGCTTTGACGCGTTCGAGGTCCGGCATGCTGACCAGTGGGTTCGTGGCAGCCACCCACCAGAGATCGAGCTCCCCCCGTTCCATCGCTTCCACTTGTTTCCATGCGTCCAGTCCTGGTTGGGCAGCAATGGATCCAGGGGCAAACCCCCACGCTTTCTCAACCGCATGGCGGTGCTCCGCATTGGTGACCAATCGGTAGCCAGGAAGCAGATGGGCGAGGCCGCCGGCTTCGCGTCCACCCATGGCATTCGGTTGACCCGTGAGTGAGAAGGGGCCTGCACCGGCTTTGCCGATCTCCCCGGTGAGCAGGTGCAGGTTGATCAGCCCTCCCACAACGGCGGTTCCCTCTCGCCGTTGGTTCACGCCCATCGACCAAAGGCTCAAAATCCCTTCCTTTCGGCTCCAAAGCCTTGCCACTGAACGCAGGTCTTTTTCGGCGATGCCGCAGAACTTGCTGGTTTTTCCTGGTGTCCAGGCCTTGATTGTTTGGGTGAACGCTGCGAAGCCTTCTGTGGCGCTATCGATGAAGTCGCTGTCGAAGCCATTGTCCTGAAGCACCAGGCGCGCCAGGCCATGCAGCAAGGCGAGGTCGGTGCCGGGGGCAAGCGCGAGGTGGTAATCGGCAATTTTTGCTGTATCGGTGCAGCGGGGATCAATCACAACGATGGTGAGTCCCTTGGGATCACGCTTTTTGCGTTTCAACAGGCGTTGGAACAGCACCGGATGGCAGTCGGCTGTGTTGGTGCCGATCAAGAAGGCTACGGAGCAGTGATCGAGATCCTCGTAACAGCAGGGCGGACCGTCGGAGCCGAGACTGCGGGTGTAGCCAGCTACGGCTGAACTCATGCACAGCCGTGAATTGGCATCGAAATTATTGGTGCCGAGGGCGCCCTTCAGCAGTTTCTGAGCGATGTAGTAATCCTCGGTGTGAAATTGCCCGGAGCCGTACATGGCAATGGCATCAGCCCCCTTGCTGGCCAAGGTGGAACGAATGCGCTCGGTGAGCAGGTCGAAGGCGCTGTTCCAGCTGATGGCCTGGAACGGATCTGCCAGTGTTGCTCGGTATAGAGGCTGGCTAAGGCGACCTTGTCCCAGGGTCTCTCCAACCGTGGCACCTTTAATGCACACCTGTCCGTGGCTGGATGGGTGCTCGCGATGACCGCGTGCACTCCACATCGGATTACCTTCGGCGTCCCGCTTTACCGCTTTTCCGGCTTCTCCTGGAGGCAAGAGGTCCAGACCGCAGCCAACGCCGCAGTAGGGACACTGACTTTGCACAGACGCGGTGGTAGGCGACATGGCAGCAATCCGATGAATTGAGAAACCCCCGATGCCACTGGCATCGGGGGTGGTCACCATCCGAAGATGGAGCTGAGGTGTTAACCAGCCATTGAGGGAGTGCCCTCAGAGGCGGTTTCACCTTCGTGCAAGTCAGCGAAGGAGCCCTTGGGTTCCTTCAGGAAGAAGAAGCAGAAGAACGCGACGATCAAACCAGCAATTCCCAGGATCTGGAAAAAGGCACTGTTGGATGCTGCAATCGTTTCTGGAGTTGGTTCACCAGCACCGCCCATCCAAAGCGGCAGCAGGCTGAAGATGGTGAGATAGGTCACCGCACCAACGTTTCCGTAGGCACCAACCAAGCCAGCCACCTGTCCGGTGACGCGACGTTTGACCAGGGGCACCAACGCAAAGGTGGCGCCTTCTCCGGACTGCACAAAGAAGGAAGCGAGCATGGTGATCAAAACGGCGATCACGATGCCGGTGCTGCCAGTAAAAGTTCCGGGCTTGATCAAACTCATGATCAGATAACCAAAACCCAGCCCTGCGGTGAGGAAACCCATGGTGTTTTTGCGGCTGCCGAGTTTGTCAGAAATCAGACCGCCTGCTGGACGAGCCACCAGATTCACAAAAGCGAAGCAGGAGGCAAGAATTCCAGCCGTTGCTTTCGGCAGATCAAACGTGGTTTCGAAGAACGTGGGCAGCATGGAAACCACGGCCAGTTCTGAACCGAAATTCACGATGTAAGTCAGCTCAAGAATGGCAACCTGTTTGAACTCATAACGATCCTCCTTGGGGTAAACCTTGGTCCCCATGATCAACTCTCGGTTGGTGCGGACGATGCCCCAGGTTTGAAAAACAAACCAGACCAAGACCGCAAGCAGAGCGAGAGGATAGGTGGATGCGTTGAGGAATCCAACTTTTTGAAGTCTCCAGCACAACACGCAGAGAATGGCTGCGAAGGGAACATTCATTCCCAGAAGTCCCCAGAAATCACGCATGCTGGTGACTTCAAGGCCTGCCGTTCGCTCAGGGCGCTGATAGACCTTCCCGGGTGGTGTGTCAGCCACATTGAAGTAGTAGATCACGCCATAGATGGCTGAGATAATTCCCGTCAGAGCGATGGCACCGCGCCAGTTCAGAACGGCTCCGGTTGGCAATTCGAAACCACCGGAGAAGGAGAGCCATCCAGCCAGGCCGACCAGTGTCAGTGCAGAGAATGCGGATCCGAAGTTTCCCCAACCCCCATAAATGCCTTCAGCGAGACCAATTTCTTTGGGGGGAAACCATTCGGCCACCATGCGGATGCCGATCACAAATCCAGCGCCAACGATTGACAGCAGCAGACGAGCCACCACCAACTGATTGAAATCCTGCGCAGATGCAAACATCAGACAGGGGATCACCGAAAACACCAACAGCGTGGAATAGGTGAGCCGGGGACCAAATTTGTCGAGCAGCATGCCGATCAGCACACGTGCAGGAATCGTGAGGGCCACATTGCAGATAGCCACAGTTCGAATCTGACCAACCGTCAGGCCAAGATCGGCTTTCACGGTGGTTGCTAGAGGAGCGAGATTGAACCAGACAACAAAAGTAAGAAAGAATGCAAACCAGGTGAGATGCAGTGTTCTATATCTGCCCTGGAATGACCAAAGTTCGCCAAGCATGGGGTTTGGTTGGGATGAAGAGTCAAACCCCGGCTTCGAAAAGAATGCGCTCAGGATTCAAAATGCGGCGCTCATGCAGACCGCCTCTTCATTGCACCATTTGCAGTGCCTCCATCCGGTTGTATTTGCTACTAAATATTGGGTGTTGCTAAGTCGCTGCAAGCATCACAAAAAGACCTTGATGACAAAAAAGTAGTTGTTGTTACAGAAGTGTCTTCCCAGGGAAGTGATAGGTGGCTCATTCATTCATTGTCGATGGTTCGTTCGCTTCGTGCTGTGGTCTTTGCAGGAGGTGCCAGCGAGAGAATGGGAACAGATAAAGCCTTGCTTCGTCATCCCAATGGCGACAGCTGGTTGGTCACAACGGTCAACCTTCTGCGCTCAGTGGATCTTGAGGTATGGGTGCTCAGTGGTCATGGCAGCCACCGGAAATGTCTGGCCGGTCAACCCGGCGTGACCGTTCAAGCTGAGCCTTGGGCACCGGCAGGCCCTTTGCAGGCCTTCGGTTGTGTGTTGTCCGAACGGGAGGATGAAGCATGGCTCACGCTTCCTGTGGACATGCCTGGTCTTCGCCGCAGCACGCTTCTTTCCCTCTTGCAGCATTGGCGCCGGGCCGAAGGCCTGGCCTTGGTGGCAGAGGGTGGTGATCGCTTACAGCCGTTGTTCGGTGTGTACCCCTGTGGAGCGAACAACAGAACCGCACTCGATCAGGAGCTGGCCGAGGGACGCGGCAGATGGTTCGGTTGGTTGGAACGAATTGACTACGCCACGTTCCTTTGCCCAGACCAGGATCTAATCAATGCGAACGGGCCAGATGATCTGGCAGCGTTGATGCGATGAGCGCCTTACCAGCTGAGTTCGATCAATGGAGCCGACCATTCGGCGTTCTGAGGGTCTCCTTGACGGCCCGCTGCAACTTGGCCTGCCCGTATTGCTGCCCGGACCAAAAGGATCCACCGGGATTATTGAATCTTGATCAGCATCTTCGTCTGATTCGTGTTGCCAGCGGTTTAGGCATCCAGACGTTGCGCCTGACGGGAGGTGAACCCCTTCTCAGCGATCGCTTGTTGCCACTGCTTGAGGCGTTGGCGGCAGGCCGTGCTGACGCCGCCGATCCCCTTTCTCGGTTGCGAGACGTGGCGTTGACCACGAATGGGGTGCTGCTGACGCCGGAGAAAGCCCTGGCCTTGCGGGCCGCCGGTTTGGATCGCATCACGGTGAGCCTGGATGCCCTCGAAGGAGCGGTGGTGGCCAAGATGGCTGGTCTGCGTGGTGGGCAAGGCGCCGGTGATCGGTTGGTTGAGCAGGTTCTCGGAGGACTCACCGCTGCGCGCCGCGCTGGCTTTGACCCTGCAAGCGGAGGGCTCAAGCTCAATGCCGTGATGCGACGAGGACTGAATGACTGCCAATTGCTGCCACTGGCGAAGCTGGCGCGGGACCGAGGGGTTGAGCTTCGTTTGATCGAATACATGGACGTGGGGAATCGCAATGGCTGGACTTCAGATCAGGTGATCTCAGCGGAGGAGATGATTCAGCGCATCGATGCGCATTGGCCTTTGCAGTCGATGTCGCGGCAGTCGGGTGCTACAGCCCGCCGATGGCGTTACGTGGATGGTCGAGGTTGCATCGGGGTGATCGCTTCGATCACTGAGCCCTTCTGTGGGGACTGCAATCGTTTGCGTGTGACGGCCGATGGTCAGGCCTACACCTGCCTGTTTGCCCCTGAGGGCACGGACCTTCGTCCTTTTTTGCAGAGCGAGGAGGCCTTGAAGGCTGTTCTTCGTGGGCTCTGGCGGCAACGCCGGGATCGCTACAGCGAGGAGCGTCACTGGACCAACGAATCAGCCCGTCATGCGGAGATGGCCTATTTGGGTGGCTGAAGCGTTGCCGATGCCACCGTTTTCCTTGGTTGAGGCCACTACAACTCACTAGTTGTTGTTTGCCGTCAAAAGACGCATCGGGGATGTTCGAATTGCTGTCCTATGAGCGCTTCCGCGACACACCAGCGGTGCGTTTCTTTGACGTGACGGTGGAAACGTCCAATGCCCGTGATCTGGTGATTCACAGCGGGCCTGCAATCAGTCCGCCCGATGATCCAGACAGCGGGGCCTGGCAGTTCTATTTGCATCCTCATCAGGAAGACAATCTTTTAGCGGCCAGTGGTGGCCGTACTTTTTATCTGGTGAATCTGGCTTGGACGAAGCCGTTTCACATCGTGCGTCTCCAAAGTGGTGGCGACATCCTGCGCATTCCACCCGGTACCTTCCATCGCTCGGTGTCGGACCCAGATGGTTCCGTGGTCCTCAACCAAGCGGTTCGGGAGGAAGGGGTGTCGTTGGTGCAGGAGTTCCGGGTTTACAACAGTGCACGCATTCCGGCTCTGATGGCTGTGACATCGATCCAGGCCCCACCGCCGCGTTTTCACGGCGTGGAACCCTTGGCTCAGGCAGCCTGAATCAGGGGTGCGACGGGTGCTGATAGGGGTTCGGGCTCCACAACGGCTTCAATGGTCCAGGTGAGTTTGCTTTCAGTGGCCACAGGGCCACTGAATGTTCCCTGAACGGCTGCGGTGAGATCGGGCTTCGAGGAACTGGCCAGCACGATGTAGCGCGAGGTGATTTCCCCACCGGCGCTCGGATCAAAGCCACGCCATCCGGCACCTGGTAGATAGATCTCGGTCCAGGCGTGCAGGTCGTACTGCTCAGGGGCAGGTTCAGCCAGGTGATAACCGCTGACAAATCGAGCTGGAAGGCCGACGCTTCGGCAGCACTCCATCATCAGCATCGCTAGATCGCGGCAGGACCCAACGCGTTCGCGCAGGGTGCGGCCCGCCGGCCAGGCCGGGCCTATGTGGCGCTGGGTGTACTTGACCCGGTCCCGAATCATCTCCATCAGTTGCTGAAGAAAGGGCAATGCCTGCTGGTTGCCTCCCATCAACGCGTCCTGAGCCAGTTCCACCGCTGAAGGATCATGCTGGCCATTGGGTAACCAACCCTCCAGGGCACCCAACAGGTCGTGGTTCAACTGGCCCCTTGGGTAGGGAAGTGGCGGCTCAAGGCCGTTGAAGCAATCGAGAAGAGGAGCGGCTTGCCGGGTTTCCACCAGGCTTCTGGCTTCGATCTGAAGCGAAGCGGTCGACCCTTGGAAGCGCACTCGCTCGATTGCATCACCACTGGCTGCCAGAAGCTCATGGCTGTGAACAGGAACCGGTGAGATCTGCAGCGAATGCTGAATCAGGCGTTGATGGCCCTGCGCACGGGGTCTCAGGCAGAGGCGGTGTTCCCCCAGTTGTACCGGAGCCTCATAGCGGTACGTGAGACGGTGGATCAGCTCAGCGCGCATGACGGGTCGGTGGGAATGGAGCCGAAGTCGGTGGTCGTGAAGTAACGACGGTGGATGAGTTCATGCAGCTTGTTGAGGTCGCTTTGCAGTTGATCCACGGCCTCATGCAGTCCCCGTTCAATCACAGCATCGATGCGGACAAAGCTCCATTGGGCCAACAGTTGGCCACGCAGGCACTCCAGATCATCCGGGGGGCCTGCATGGGGACCCGCATGAATGCGCTCCAGCGTGGCGTTGATCTCCTGCAGACAGAAGCGGACCGAGCGGGGAAAGATTGGATCCAGTAGCAGAAATCGCGCCACCGACACTGGTGTGATCGCCTGCTGAACGCTCTGGCGGTACATCTGATAGGCCCCAGCTGTCCGCAGCAGGGAGATCCACTGCAATTCATCGAGAACTCCGCCCACCTCCGTTGGCGTCGGCAACAGCAGGAAGTACTTCACATCGAGGATGCGGGAGGTTTTGTCAGCCCGTTCGATCAGCCGCCCCAACTGGCTGAATAGCCAGGCCTGATCGCGACTGAGAGTCACATCGGTAATGCCATAGAAGAGCTGGCAACCGCGACGGATACTGCGCAGTTGCTCCTGATCCGGTTCCTGCCAGAGCGCCTCGCCGTCTTGAACATTCCAATAGAGATCATTGATTTGTTCCCACATTTCTGTGGTGATCACATCGCGGATCTGGCGAGCGTTCTCACGGGCATTGGCGATGCAACTCACGACGCTGTTGGGGTTGTTGCGATCCAGTAGCAGAAAGCCAACAACATCCCTTGGACTTCCCAGGGGATAGCTTTCGTCAAAGCGTTGACGGTCTCCATTGGCATCGACCAATGGAAGCCAAGGCTCAGCGCTGCCGGGGGGGCAGTCCAGGGCCATGGCTTCGCTCACTTCTAGAAATCGGGAGATGTTTTCGGCCCGTTCGACATACCGGTTGATCCAGTACAGCGAATCGGCCACACGGCTCAGCACGGCACGAGCTCCGGTTTCTCCGCCGTTACGGCACTGTCGCTGACCACCCAGGTGTCCTTGCAGCCGCCACCCTGGGAAGAGTTCACCACCAGGGAACCGCGTTTCAATGCCACTCGAGTCAGGCCGCCTGGGCTGACCCAGTCGCTCTTACCTCGCAGGACATAGGGGCGCAGATCCACATGGCAGGGGTACAGCTCTCCTTCACTGAGGGATGGAACTGTGGACAGCTGCAGGGTGGGCTGGGCGATGAAATTGCGCGGGTGTGCCTTGATCTTCACCGCGAAGCTCTCAATCTCCTCAGTGCTGGCGTGAGGCCCGATCAACATTCCATAGCCGCCGGCTTCGGCGACTGATTTCACCACCAGCTCGTTGAGATGCTCGAGCACAAAACGGAGGTCGTCGTCCCTTGAACAGAGATAGGTGGGGACGTTGTCAATGATCGGTTCTTCGTTGAGGTAATACCGGATCATGGCCGGCACGTAGGCATAGATCAGCTTGTCGTCGGCGACCCCGCTCCCAGGGGCGTTGGCGATGGCCACCCGACCAGAGCGCATGGCATCGATGAGCCCGGGGACACCGAGCATCGAATCACGCCGGAAGACGTTTGGATCGAGGAAATCGTCATCGATGCGCCGGTAGATCACATCCACAGGTTCCCGGCCAGCAGTGCTGCGCATCCAGACGCGTCCGTCCTCGCAGATCAGATCGCGGCCTTCCACCAGGGCAATGCCCATCTGCTGGGCCAGATAGCTGTGCTCGAAGTAGGCGCTGTT